>JAESGD010000030.1_pt1 | contig 266749 bp, 256 predicted proteins | sample 9269581 | NCBI WGS metagenome assembly JAESGD01 (sample SAMN14515903, study PRJNA621661) | algae metagenome | isolation source: Cyanomargarita calcarea GSE-NOS-MK-12-04C and co-occurring heterotrophs from... | place: USA: Grand Staircase Escalante National Monument, Utah | collected 2007-12-30
TTTAAACAGTAGCGACAGAGCGGGGAACTAGCTAATTCCAAGGTGTCATGACTCAAATAACGTTTACCCCGTTAAGGGTGGTCTGGTTCGCATTTAAACCGTATCGCTACGGTTTTGAATACTCTCTCTCTATCGCAAGATTTATGCCATAAGTATTATAAGAGGTTTTACGTTAGGCATTTACAGCAAAAAGCCGTATAGTCTTAAAATCTTGACTAACGGCTGAAGTTGTTATAGTTAATGAATTTTTTTAAATGGCTCAGGAGTGATTTGAACACTCGACCTCAGGCTTATGAGTCCCGCGCTCTAACCAACTGAGCTACTAAGCCAAATTTTTTCTGATGATTCTAAGTTTAGCATACATTTTTGGCGATCGCAAGTTTTGTTCTCGATTAAATGTTGTTAGTGGTTATTTGACAACCAACAACCGCTAAAAAGTAAAAGAGGGAGTTGAACTCCCTCTTTTAACAAGGTAAATATTTAGTTACAGATACTGACAGAACTAGACGCGTGGAGGTAGGAAAGCAATTGGGTTAGCTGCAGCCCTACCACCTGGATGGATTTCAAAGTGGGTGTGGGGACCAGTACTGAAACCAGTGCTACCCATTAAGGCTATTTGTTGACCTTGGCGGACTTGCTGACCTGCTCCAACCAAAATCTTGCTGTTGTGACCGTAGCGAGTGATGCTGCCGTCAGCATGACGGATGTCTACGAGCTGACCGTAACCACCGTTGTTCCAGCCGGCCTTTTCAATGACGCCATCAGCAGAGGCGTAAATTGGTGTACCAGTCGGAGCTGCAATATCAATACCCTTGTGCGCTCTTCCCCAACGTCTCCCAAAACCGGAGGTCAGAACACCCTTCGCAGGCCATATATAACCTACAGATGTGGAACTTCCTGGATTTATGGAAGGTATGGGTGTATTTTGGTCAATGGACGTTCTGGGTAGATATCTATCTTGATCTCCGACTGCCGCCGTCAGAGGTGGTAACTCTGGAGAAACTGATGTCCCGCGCGTACCTCCAAAATATTGAGAAGCATTTCCCACGTTGGGGGTTGCAACTCTAATGCCACTATTTGACATAAACTCTGGATTTACAGGTTCGTTAGCCTGAAAGGAGGAGCGGTATCGGGGCTGAACCGGCTGGGCAGTATAGATAGGCTGCATCGGTCTGGGAACGGGGATTTGCACCGCTGCATCCGGTCTATAAACAGGAACAGGCACCGCTGCTGTATTTGATCTGTAAACAGGAACGCTTACCGCTGTGTTATTAACTTCTTCGGGCACCTCTGATGCGACTGGGTTACCAGACTCTTGAGAGCGGTATTTCGCCTGCAATCTTTCGATTTCTTCTTTTAAGCTGCGGAGACGTTGATTACCTTTTGCCTTGTTTTCTGTAACAGGTGGTCTTTTCGCCAACTGCATTTGGGCAAAAGCTTTCGGAATTGGGGTTTCACCACCGACTCCATAAGAGAAAGTCGAGTTGGGGACTTCGGGAGTTACAGTACTTGCTACTGTATTAGCAGCAGTTGAGGAAGGTGCTGTTGCTGGATTAACCTTGTTTTCGGGAATTGCCAACCTAGAAGCAACTTTCCTTTGAGATGCATTTTCTGCCGCAATGGTATTTTTGGTAGCAAATGAAGCACTACCACTAAATCCCATCGGTGCCTGTTGGGCTGTATTACTCTCAACCGCAGTTGGAATAACTAGTTTTTGACTGATTTGCAGTTGGTTGGGATTGTTGAGATTATTTGCTTTGACTAGTTCCGAGACTGAACTACCGCTTCTTTGAGCGATTGTTGCTAGTGTATCTCCAGACTTAACTGCGTAGTCGGAAGAAGCTGATGGGGAAACTGACGAAGGTGCCACATTTGTTGGCATTTGGCTGACTGGCGATTGAGCAGCACCTTCCTGCTTCAATCTAGATATCAGGCTTGTTGTACTTGTCTTAGTGAGAGTTTCCGGCTGCTGTGTGTTGCTATTTGTCGCGACAACACTTGGCGCAATCGAGCCTGGATTCATCCTGGATGCAGCAGTTGAAACCGCAAGGGAAGCATCTTCGCTTTGCGTTTTGCGCAACTCGGTCAGGCTTTCTCTTAAACGGTTCGATTTATGCTGCAAGCGACTGATCGCAAACTCTTGCTGCGCTTTCAGTTGAGCATTGACTTCACTGCTTTGAGTGGAGACAGTTGCTACTATTTGTGGCTGGGCATTTAGGGATGTGGTTTTAGCTGGAGCTACACCATAAACAATAGATAGCTTGTTTGCTGTCTGCTGCTTGGTATTAGCTGAGGGAATATTCAGTCCTTCTGCCGCTTGAGGCTTTTTACTGCCTGAGATTCCATTTTCCGCAAATTGCCATTTAGCGCCAAGCCCAGGCACCCGTGAAATTGCCGTCGGTTCCACTATGACAGGATTTTCAGGCACGCTCACTGACGAGACGGCTTGGGACTCCAGCTTTTGTGTGGGGGCAAAATTCACCTCAGTGTCAGGAGCAGCAGTTACTGAAGCCGCTTTCTCGCTGGCTACAGGTTCTGCCGCTAAGGCTTGGTCGCTTTGTTGAGTCACTAAGAAGCTGGTTGCTCCCATAGAGATTGCCAAGCCAATCATCGCAGCCTTTGTGGGCACTCGGCGGTTGACACGTGGATTAATTTGATTGACCTCTTCCACCAGGGCATCCTCGCTAGGGGTATTTTCCAACACAGCCTCTACTCTCTTTTTTAATGCTCGTTTCAAAGACGACCTCCTACGATCACTAGCACTTAACTGACCTCGATTTTTTTCAGTCGGATACTAGTCAATGATTTAGATCACTGCAAACAACAGATCAAGATCACACGCACCAGAGATACTTAGCAAGATTAACCCGGTTCTCTGATTAAAACAAGTTCATACCAAGACGCAAAAGTTAAATTTTTGCTTTGATGACACTTACTTGTCTCCTCCACTCCTCACAATCGACCACGTTTTGCTCTTTACACTTGTCCCTGTTTATGTTATTGCAAGTAACCGGGACTGGACAAATAAAACAAATAAAATATTTGCATTTGTCCGCTTTCGTTGTTTGCAGCCACAATGCAAGGATTTCTGGAAAAGCGATGCCCCTTACTGTAGATATCTTCAGGGATGGTGCATCTAATCCGTCTTCCCAACACGCGACTTTAATTTGATTATTCCCTAAAAAACAACCGTGTAAACTCCCTAGTACTTTTACGCTCCCCGAAAAAGTTCGGAGATAATAGATACTTCAAATGCCCTCTTAGACAAGCTTTCACCCCTTTTGCTCCTCAATCCGGAAATCCTAAAATTCATGAAAATCTATGATTCTTATCTGGAATTCATCCAAATATTATATACAGATTACTTATATAAACCTACCGATTTTTCTAAGTATTACCACGCAAATTTCCTTATCGTTCTACTAAAAGGTAGACTAACTAACATTGTTATTACATAAGCTACTTTAATTTTTTGTGAATATTGCTACTTTTTAAATTTATATTAGTCAGAATACATGAGTATATGTACTTAGGTGCATTCTTGTGCCAAAGTGAAGGTGAAAATACCGTCAGTAATGCACTGAAAGCTCCAGGGTTATCAGTTGAGCTATTGTAAATAACCTAGCTGACGGCGGGCCTCAAACAAGCTTACCGCAACGCTCACAGAAAGATTTAAGCTGCGAACTTGTGGCTCATTCATCGGAATGTGGAGGGTTGTATCGCAAGCTCCAATAACCTCTGAGGATAAACCAGTAGTTTCACTGCCAAACAGTAGCCAATCGTCGGCTTGAAACTGAAAGTTTACGTAATTACAATTACCTTTAACACTGAAGCCCAGCCATCGACCTCCACGCTCTTGATGTACGGCTGTAAAGGCTTCTAATGATTCGTGATTGTGAAGCTTAACATATGGCCAGTAATCTAATCCAGCTCTTTTAAGATAGCGATCGCTAATTTCAAACCCCAATGGACCAACCAAATGCAACTCTGTACCTGTGGCAGCACAAGTTCGAGCAATATTACCTGTATTGGGGGGTATTAGGGGGTTAACCAAAACGACCTGGGGCATTTGCAGTAGAATTACTGTATTTACAACGACAATGTATCGATTTGATCAAATCTACCCTAAAATCGATGCTTATGATAGCTTTTGTTAATATTTATCAATCATTCGTCATTGATTAGAAATTTAAAACAGTTGTAAAATTCTCCTCAAAACCTTAATCAGAGAGGATTTTTGACAAATTTCGCCAATTATTAAGTTTTATGTCCGGGGTTAGTTAATTTATATCTCCCACGCAAGGTAGAAGTTTTTTAAGGATTTTTTGGATAATCTATGTTTACTGTTTTGTTTCAAGACCCAACCGTTCTCAGGGTCGTCCGTTTTGCGCTCTTAATCTTAACAGCGCAAAACCTCCTTCTTCCTTCTTCCTTCTTCCTTCTTCCTTCTTCCTTCTTCCTTCTTCCTTCTTCCTTCTTCCTTCTTCCTTCTTCCTTCTTCCTTCTTCCTTCTTCCTTCTTCCTTCTTCCTTCATTCAAGCTTACACAAAGGAACATATTTTGCCTTCTAGTTCGGTTTCCCGTTCATGTATGGCACGAATAGCCTGGGTGATGACGCAGCGACTATCAAAACCAACGGCATGCAGTTGCAGCCACTGTTGGGCTTCATTGCCTTCACGGAGGATTTTTTGCAAGGGAGAGAGGAAGCAGCTAAAGCCATGTTTCTTGGCGATCGCTTTTGCATCTGGATACATTTCATTTATCCAATCTCTAGCTAAAATCGTTCTGCCATCAGACCAATGCCTCAGTTGAGCATCAAGACTTTTTGCTGCTGCGGCTGCTTCGTTGGCTGCAGTTAGAGTGACTAATTCGTCAGGAGAGAAAATACTTTGCTTTAATGGATCGAGGCATTGATTATCTATTACCTGCAAAATCCGCGTTTCTAAGAATGCGCTAATCGCTAATAATGCCACGGGATCTGTGACTAAATCGCAAATTCGCAATTCTAAGCGATTGAGGTCATAGGGTCGGCGATCGCCATTCGGTCGCACTGACACCCAGAGATGGCGGACGTTTTGCATTGTACCCGTAGCTATCTGATTTTCCACCCATTCGATGTGATGGGCGTGGCTTTCAAATAAGGGTACAAAAGACGGCGTTTGCGGGAATACGCCCCAACGGGTGGAATGAAAACCAGTAGTCTTGCCATCAATGAAGGGTGATGAAGCGCTCAGGGCTAGGTATAAAGGCGCTTCTAGGCGAATCACTCGAAGTGCGCGCATTAAAACTTCGGGATCGCTGATACCGACGTTGATGTGAACTGAGGCAGTGACCACCTTAGTCCCATAGGTTTGCTCAATATAGTCGTGATAGGGACTTGTAGGATCGGAGCGAAAAAAGCGATCGTTACCACCCAAAGATAGAGTACTACCCGGAATCAGGGTGTAATCGCCCAATTGTTGAAGATATTTTCGCAATTCTATCCTCGGACGTACTAAGGCACACAATAGCTGGTCATAATCGTACAAGGGAGCCGTTATGTATTCCACATTCCGGCTATCTGGCTCCCGCATAAACCCAGGCATTGAGGCGGTAATTTTGTCGGAGAGTCCGACGATATCACCTTGTGGCGTGCCAGTGTACATCTCAATCTCGAAGCCTTTCGATAACACCACGTTGTTCTCCTCGCCTCTCCGTTCTTATAAATTGTATCCAATTAGACGAATTTCTGCATAAGCGCCTTCTTTAATCAAATATTAAGAATAAAGCGAAAGTCGTACATCTGGACAAGGGGGGAGATACCTGATTTTGGGGGTGAGTTCAAGGCAAGTCTGTTGTGTTCAAGTACTGAATCAAACTCAAACCCATAGACGGACTGGAGATGGCTTTAGCGTAAGCGGCATTGAGATAGCGAGCAAATTTGGGTCTACCGACAACATAGGTTTGGAAGAAAGGTGTGGTCAAAATATTTATGTAGCTGCGTGCAAGCTTTGGATTATCCCCAATTAATTCCGAAGGTGATTCGACCTCGCTAGAACCCTTGCCATTACCGATCGCGGAAAAGTGAGTAGCACCAGAGAGGACAACGAGATACTTTTGGGTATTAGAAATCCAAGAAAACGGCAGTATTTGCTCGGATAAAGCGGGAGTGACGGTATCATCAGTGCTAGCAACTATCATCACAGGTACTTCTACTTGACTTAAGCCAGCTTTTCCAAAAATAGTGCTAGTAATTGGGTTAACCGCAATTACCGCCTTGACTCTTCGATCCCGGAGGTTATATTTTGTGCCTGACTTGGAATCACGTCTGAGTGCTAAACGACACTGGAGGAGTAAAGACATATTCCAGGTTTTTTTCAGTGTCTGGGAATTACAGTTCTTTTCGATTTGCTGAAAGTTTAGCTGCGCACCCGCTAAGGCTAAAGCTGTGTATCCACCAAGGGATTGACCCAAGACTCCCACTTTTTGCAGATTCAGCCGACTTTGGAACTTGGACTTGTTCGACTTGGACAGTTCGTCCAGTACATATTTCACATCTAATGGTCGGTTGTAAAATTCATCTGGTTGGACAACTTCACTAATGACTCCATTCAGGAGCGTGAGCAATTGTTTTTTATTGCTACTTGAATGATTGGGAACGATGACGGCAAATCCGTAGGAAGCGAGGTGAGTGGCTAAATAAGAAAAGTTACTGCTGTCTGTACCCAAACCGTGAGAAATGACTATTACTGGTAACTGATTTTTCCTGAAGGGAAGGTAAACATCTGTCAGCAACCATCGATGGCGTACCAAGTCATGCAACTTCAGGGTCTGTTTTTCTACTCTCAACTTTCCCTGATGGCGGATATCTGGTAATTGAGAAAAATTCTGTGACTGTCTGATGGTAGCAACTTCCATCTCTGACTTTTGGGCAACCACTGCTAGAACCCGGTTAGTTTCATTTACTAGTTTTTGCAATTCTGTGGCAATTCCCAGGGTACGCACTAAATCAATTTGAATGCTGCTAATGGGATATTTCCGCAACACATTTAATAGAGTTAAGCCGGACGGTTCCCGTGAGGCAAGAATGAGTGCTGTTCGCAAAGGATAAAATTCCCCTTTTGGTTGACGAGATTTAGTTCTAATCACTTCTTGCAACCTTTGTAAAACTAATTCTCCTTGTGGACTGTAGAGGAAATCTGACACTGCCACTGGATGAATTTTGATCGGACTGACTAAAATCCGTTGTAATTCCTGAAGTTGCTTTGGTGGCAAATACCGCTGAAAAAATCTCCAATCCTTTTTAATGACGCCTGTTTTGGCGAATTCTTCCAAATCCTTAACTGGAATTAAAAGCTCTCCAGTTGAATAGAATACATACATCCGCTCTGCTGTTCTAGCAGAATTACTTATCCCTAAAATTGGCAGCACCATCCAAAAAAGCAGCAATAGCAAATACTTTCCTAAAAATGTTGACGTGGCAGGACTTCTGAAGACAAATCCTGCCAAATCTTTCAGTTTTTGAGTTTCTTCAGGGAAAAAGCTCAGACCTGCACAAGATGCTGCCAATTTTTTATATGTTGCCAGCAATCTCCGAAAAACTTTCTCTGGTGAGAAAATTGACCGATTTCGTGAATTTCTCTGCTGTGCGGCAAATCCCTTGGCTCGAAAAAACAAAAGCGATGGGGTGTCTGCATAATCGGGATAGTCTACTAATTCAGTTTCCCAAGGGAACAGCGGAGGATGGCTTTCTATTTGCATTTCTAGCCGACGCTTCAGGACGGCTTGAAAACGTTCTTCCAAAGTAGGAGATTCTGTGAGTTCAAAGCTTGGGAGTTTATCTACCAAATCAAAATCGCCACCGATAGAAACGGGGGTGGCTTCATTTATGTTAGTTTCCGGGCATTCCATCAAGGTATTCTCCGCCAGAAATGACAATTCAAAAAAGCGATCAATTTGGTTCATAAATCAAGTCATTTACTTATTCTTACAGAACTTATCTTCAAGCTTCTCGTATGAAGTAAAGCGACAAGCTGTACGCCATCGCATCAACAATGAGAAAATGTTTGTATCCAATCTGTTTTCAAAAGAAGAGGGATGAGTTCAGATACATCAAATTAATTTTTCCTACTCTGGTCTCACAAAAAATGAATGGATTCTTTTGTATCAAAAATGATACTTATACGGAAGTCTCCAGGAAAAGTTTTTTTTGTTGTTAACGTTACAGAAATATCAAAATGACTGCCTAGATAATGCTCTTATTAGCTCTGCAGGGTAGCGGCAAAAAAATGCCACTTAAAATAAGCCGAATGGAAAATTGCCAACCACAGGCTAATAAGGTATGTTTTCGCATAACAAAATTAGGAAAATAGCCCAGCTATTTTCGTTCTTAAAGGCAGATAACTATGTCTAGACAATCCTGGTAGAGGCAGATAACCCAATTAAATTGCAGATAACTATGGTCTAGACAATTCTGGTAAAAGCAGATGACCCTGGCTCGTTGTTTTAGTTTCCTATTGCAGACCAAATCTAACATGATGAAGAGCTACTGAGAAGATTCTATATGAAGTGAAAGGAAACCAGAGGATAAACATCTGTCAAAAACAGAACACTGTTTAAACAATGCTTTGCATCAAACAAATTAGGTAGAGAATAGTTGAGTTTTTCACAGTCTGTACGGTATTTTAACGATAGGTTTATAGTTGTATAAGCACTGCCGAGTATAATTTCTATTTTGCGACTGCGATGTTTCTGAAAGCAATGTCAATATATAGCCTATAAATGTAGCGTTTTGCGGCTACCATTCATACTAAGAGTTTAAGAAAAATTAAGCATTATTTCGTAACCATAATTTGACGTTTTTGGCATAGAATTCAATTAAGATATCTGAAATAGGCAATGTCGAGCGGGAGCATCCCAATTTTTATGTTGTACTAGTACTCGACCACACTAAAGTCGATAGTGTTGATAAACTTGACTAGCGGCGCGATGTAACAGAGAATGACAAAAAACAAGCGATTTCATATCCTCCGCATACCCACCACCAATTACGCAGCCTACGGGGTATCCAGCAGCCACACAGGTACTCAAAACTTGCATTTCGCGGCGGAAGATCCCCGTGTCAGTTAAAGCTAATTTTCCTAAGCGATCGCCTATATGCGGATCTACTCCAGCATCGTATAAAACTAAATCTGGCTTGACTTCTGACAATAAGTCTGATAAGTAATTTGCTAAAGTTTGCAGATAAATATCGTCTTCCATTCCTACTGCCAGGGGAACATCAAGGTCGCTTTTTTGTTTGGTACCGGGAAAATTGACTTCGCAGTGCATCGAGAAGGTAAAAACACTGTCGTCGTCTTGGAAGATAAAAGCAGTGCCATCCCCTTGATGGACATCTAAATCTACGATGAGAATTTTTTGTACAAGTCCGAGTTTTTGGAGAACACGGGAGGCGATCGCTAAATCGTTGAAAATACAAAAACCAGATCCATAGCTGGGAAATGCGTGATGGGTACCACCTGCTGTATTGCAAGCTAAACCGCGTTCTAATGCCAGTTTCGCCGTCAAAATGGTACCACCGACCGCTACACAGGTACGATTCACCAAGGCTGGACTCCAAGGCAAGCCAATGCGCCGTTGTGATGAAGCGTCGAGGGTTCCCCCAAAGTAGGCTTGAACGTAGTCTGAGGTGTGAACTAACTCTATCAACTCTTGCGGCGGGCGAACAGGGGTATGAAATTGTTCTGTTTGTGCTACAGAATCAGTTAAAAGTAGTTCGTAAAGTCGTTGGAATTTTGACATCGGGAAGCGATGTCCTTCAGGTAGGGGGGCAACGTAGTCGGGGTGGTAAATTATTGGCAAGTTCATGTTTTATATTTTGAATCTTCATAGGCGCTCCTGTTTGCCAAGAATTTTTTTTGAATTTAGATCGAGATTTTATGAGATATCAGTTATGTAAGCCCCCTCCTCGCTTGCCTACGGTGTACACACAAGTCGAATTACCCCCCTTATAAAGCAGGGCTGATTCATTCCCTAAAAGGCCTTAAAAATCAAGGGTTCAGGAGATGAAAAATAAGCAAGGCATTCAATTGGCATTCAATCTTAGGCATCAAAAAGGTCAAAAATTCATGACTTTTGCCCGAATATTTATCGCCAATGGTATTGACAAAATACATACCTTGTCGAATGAATCAGCCCTGCCCTTATAAAGGGGGGAGATCGGAAAATCCGGTTCCCTCCCCTTTATAAGGGGAGGGTTAGGGTGGGGTAAAACCAGGATTCATCAACTGCTTCAGACTTGTGTGTACACGATAGCCTCGCTTGCGGGGAGGGGGTTGGGGGTGGGGTAGAGCAAAATAGGAGTAAATAAGAGAAAATACTAAAGTTGTTTGTATTAACTTCTGTTTCTGTGTTGTAGCGGCATATACTCACTGAGGACTCAGCAATACATGAAAACTGTTTGGCAACAAAGCAGCGTTAATCCTGAAAATCTCAATAATTTGGCTATCATTCGTGAATGGTGGGCAAATATCAATGATAAAGAAATTACCTGGCAACAGCGAATAATTACTCAAAGCCGGGAAGTGGATAAGCTTGACTGGGAATCACAGGGGTTTGATGAAGTTTTTTTGATGAGTAACTCGGAAATCCGTGGAATTACTCTCTATTGGCGAAAAGCTGATTCTCCCCAAGAACGTAACACCACTCCTGTAAAACTTATACTTGACAATAAGTGCCAATATTTATACATTTTCCCTCAGTCTCAAAAAGAACTTGTTATCCGGGTGGGTTTACGGCTTATTCCTTACCAAACAATTTCTCTGATAAATCCCCAGTACTCATATAAAAAATTTGGTGAAAATTATCTTCTGGAAATTCGGGATACGACGCAACAGTTAGATGTGAAAATTACCCTGAGTTTAGAAAATTTGAAACAGTTGCTCAGAGAACTAACAAGTTAAAATTTTGACCGCAGATTCTCTTAATCGAAAATTTCCAATCATTATGACGCAATGGATTTTACCACTGGCATTTATTCTAGCTGGCTTACTGGCTGGAATAATTGGCGAAAAAATTATCTTTCAGAGATTGAAGAATTTTGTAATTAACAAACAGATTCCAGGGAGTGAAATTATATTTCAATCTCTGCATCGCATGACCTTTATTTGGTTTGCGATCGCTGGCTTTTCTGGAGCGATTTTGAGTTACGAAGTCAAAGCAGACATTGCTACTATACTGCACAAAATTGTAACTATCATTTTTCTGTTTTCAGTAACGGTAGTTTGTGCGAGATTGACTGGTGGTTTTATAACTTTAGTTACTCAGAGAAGAAAAGGTGTTTCAACATCATTAATTTCTAACGTTGCCAAGGGTGCAGTCTTAATTCTAGGTACGTTAATTCTACTGCAAACTGTAGGTGTTCAAATTACACCAGTACTCACGACTTTAGGTGTTGGTGGTTTAGCAGTTGGTTTGGCACTACAAAGCACATTAGCTAACTTGTTTTCAGGATTTTACCTGATTATTTCCAAGCAAGTCAGAGCCGGGGATTATATTAAGTTAGAAACTGGTGAAGAAGGTTATGTCACAGATATAACTTGGCGAGATACGAATATTAAAGAATTATCAAACAACATAATAGTAGTGCCTAATTCTAAACTCGGTTCAGCTATTTTCACAAATTATAATTTGCCAGTTAAGGAAATTACATTATCGATTAATCTTGGTGTTGATTATGATAGCGATTTAGACATAGTTGAAAGAGTTACTGTAGAGGTGGCAAAGGAAGTAATGCAAGAGATTTCACCTGAATTAATCCAAACTGAACCTTTTCTTAGATATAGGAATTTTGGGGATTTTAGTATAGATTTTACTGTATTTCTGCGGGTAAATGAATTTTTTGACCAACGGATAGCTAGACATATATTTATTAAGAAGTTGCACAAACGCTATCAACAAGAAGGTATAAAAATTCCTTTTCCAATAAGAGAAATTTTAATGCAGGAAAATGGAATAAAAAATGGATCTCTGAGTGTGGATTAATTTCTCCAGGGTTTCTTTGGTATAAGGATCGCAGTTAACTCATCCGTTGTCTGTTTGCAAAAAATTATCCTTGACAATAAGTGCCAATATTTATATATTTTTCCCCAGTCTCGTGCCTTTAGGGGCTATTTCTTACCTTTAATCTAAAATAGTTATGATTGAATGGATTCTGCCGTTTGGATTTATTCTAGCTGGCTTACTTGCTGGAGTAGTTGGCGAAAAAATTATTGGAAAGCAATTAAAAGAATTTGTTGTCCAAAAACAGATTCCAGGAGCCGAAATCTTAGTTAGCTCCTTGCACCGGATGATATTTTTGTGGTGCGTTCTTGCTGGTTTTTTTGCGGCAATTCTTAGTTATTCCAGCGTCAAGCCAAATTTAGCGAGCATAGAAAAAGTTGCTGAGATACTGCAACAAATTGTTACCATAGCTTTTCTGTTCTCGGTTACTTTAGTGTTTGCAAGGCTAACCGCTGGTTTTGCGGGCTTGTTGACTCGCAGAACAGAAGGAGTTTCAACGTCATTAGTTTCTAACGTTGCCAAAACCACAGTTATCATTTTGGGAACATTAATAATATTGCAAACTATCGGTGTTGAAATTACCCCGATAGTGACAACTTTAGGAATTAGTGGTTTAGCAGTGGGTTTAGCACTGAAAGATACGCTGGAAAATTTATTTTCTGGTTTGTATATAATTATATCTAAACAAGTTGGAAGCGGAGATTATGTGAAATTAGATGGCGGTAATGAGGGTTATGTTACAGATATTAACTGGCGCAGTACAACAATTAAGGAACTTTCAAATAACATCATCGTGGTTCCAAATTCAAAACTAGCTTCTGCGATTTTTACTAATTATCATCTTCCTGGAAAAGAGATAATATTAACAATTCATGCCGGGGTTGATTATGAAAGCGACCTTGAACTAGTCGAAAGAGTGACTGCAGAGTTAGCAAAAGAGGTTATGCAGGAAATCGCACCTGAAATAGTAGATTATGAACCGTATTTAAGATTTGAAAAATTTAGCGATTATAGTATTGACTTCGCTGTTTTTCTGCAGGTGAATGAGTTCTTCGATCAAAGAATTGCTAGACATATATTTATTAAGAAATTGCACAAACGCTATCAACAAGAAGGTATAAAAATTCCTTTCCCCCTACGAGAACTTTACGTGCAAGAAAATATTACAAAAAAGGTGGCCTTAGGTGTCGATTAATACTATGTCTTGAACTATAAGCTCTAGGAACTCGGTAACTTATGCGAAACCGGGTTTCTAGCTAGCTCTAATCCGATAAAATATAAACAATACTTTAGAAAAGTTAACAATTACTATGATTATCCAGCAGCCATCAACAACAATCACCTTTGAAAAACTCTTTTGGACTTGGCAGGGTAATTCTGAGGGGATTGGCACTTCTTCCAAGTCTCCCAACAAAGTGCCTTACAAAATCCAGTACACTGTCATGGGTACTGGACGCCCTTTAGTTTTGGTTCACGGTTTTGGCGCTTCTATTGGACATTGGCGGAAAAATATCCCCGTTTTAGCAGATGCTGGTTATCGGGTGTTTGCCATCGACCTTTTGGGTTTTGGCGGTTCCGATAAAGCTGCAATTAATTATACAGTAGATGTGTGGGTAGAATTGCTCAAAGATTTTTGGGCAGAACACATTCAAGAACCAGCAGTATTTATTGGCAACTCTATCGGCGCACTTTTGAGTTTGATGGTGGTAGCAAAGTACCCTGAAATTTCGGCTGGTGGTGTTTTGATTAATTCTGCGGGTGGTTTGAGTCATCGTCCCCACGAATTGAATCCGCCGTTACGAGTTGTGATGTCAACTTTTAATAAGTTGGTGGGTCATCCGATAACAGGTAAATTTGTCTTCAACCGCATCCGCCAAAAACATCAAATTCGCCGGACTTTATATCAAGTTTATCGCGATCGCGCGGCTGTTACGGATGAATTGGTCGATTTGCTTTATGCTCCTTCTTGCGATCCGGGGGCGCAGCAAGTTTTCGCTTCTATCTTAACAGCACCTCCTGGCCCAACACCATCGGAACTGTTGCCGAAAGTTGAGCGTCCGCTGTTAGTCGTTTGGGGTGCTGATGACCCTTGGACGCCAATTAGCGGTGCCAAGATTTACGAACAAGCGCAGCAAAATGGTCAGGATATCAAAATTGTCCCAATTCCTGGTGCTGGGCATTGTCCCCATGATGAGGTACCGGATGTTGTGAATGCCCAAATTGTGGAGTGGTTGGACCAGTATTAATTAATATTCTTCATCATAGCGATGGTCGAAGTGCTTTCATGTACTTAAATGTCATATTATTGCCATGACCGCAATTACCATCAACTTTAATAACGTCGTCAAACTTGGCGACGACCAATTTTACCAACTGTGTCGGGATAATCCCGATGTCAAATTTGAACGGAATGCTTTGGGAGAACTAATTGTAATGCCACCAACGGGAGGAGAAACAGGAAAACGTAATGCCAAACTAACAGCGCGATTTGTCCTGTGGAACGAACAAACTCAACTTGGGGAAGTATTCGACTCCTCCACCTGTTTCAAACTCCCCAATGGTTCCGACCGCTCCCCAGATGTTTCCTGGATACAATTAGAAAGGTGGAACGCTCTTAAACCAGAACAACGCGAGAAATTTCCTCCTATTGCCCCAGATTTTGTTTTAGAGCTAATGTCCCCATCCGACAGTCTTAGCGTTGTTCAAGCCAAAATGCTTGAATATATGAATGCAGGCGTAAAATTGGCTTGGCTAATTGATAGAAAAACTCGCCGTGTTGAAATTTATAGACAAGGGCAACCAAAGGAAGTATTAGAGTCTCCCACAAGCTTATCTGGAGAACAGGTATTGCCTGGTCTTGTCTTAGATTTACTGCTATATAAATCATAGACAACCTTAGTCATCTACTTTTTACTTAACGTTTCAACGGGTGAAGACGGCTTCATTACCCTCAACGTCCTGACACGCCTTAGCCCTGCGCGTCCTGGTTAACCCTTACGGGTTCGTCAGTTGCTCTACTTGGGGAGGGTTCTCCGTGGACAAACGTGGACAGCCGTCAACGAAAAATGTCGTCTAAATTTTAAGATCCTTAAAATACAGCTGTCCACGTTTGTCAAGGTTAAATGCAGCGGGAGACCCCAAGACCGCACTGACTCACCGTTTAACCAAGAAGAACGAGATTCTTTGCTGCGTTTAAATCTCGGTCAATACTTATCCCACATCCACCACAGTTAAAAATCCTTTCTTTAAGTGGCATATCTTGAACATACCCACAGCTTGAACAGGTCTTACTTGATGGATAAAATCTACCAGCTAGAATTAGCTCACTTCCAAACTTTTTGGATTTATATTCTAACTGCCTGCGAAACTCATAAAAGTTAGCATCTGCTACAGCCCCAGCTAGCTTGTGATTTGCCATCATCCCACTAACATTTAAAGTCTCAACAACTATTTTGGCGTGGTTTTTGCTAATAGTTGTTGTTGCTTTATGAGTTGCGTCAAGACGGATATCACTTACACGTTTATGTGTTTTTGCTACTTGAAATTTTTGTTTAAGATATTGATTAGAACCCCAAACTTTTCTCGCTAGTTCCCGTTGTTGCCTAGCTAGCTTTTTCCTAAATCTTTTCGATGCTTTCGGGTTATTGAATACTACGCCAGTTGATAATGTCGCTAATTCTTTTATACCCAAATCAACCCCTACAACAGGTATTTTATCTGCTATTGGTTCGTGATTTTGTTCAAAAGAAAAGCTAATATACCAGTTTCCAGCACGTTCTGATATCGTTAATTTGGAAGCTGTAACGTGCGGTAATCCTTCATAAGTTTTAACCCACCCAATCGTAGGTAACTTAATCCGTGTACCTCCTACCGGGATTGGTTTACCACCAGCATTTATTGTAAAACTATTAGTCGATTTGCCTTTTTTTTTGAACTTCGGATATTCCGATTGACCTTTGAAAAATCTTTTATAAGAATCTCCAAGTTGTTCAAACGCAAACTCTGTTACTTTTTGACAGATACCTTTTTCTTTTAACCATGCTAAATCCGGATTGGTTTTAACATCACTATTAAAAAAAGTCCGTAGCACTCGATGGTTTGGTTTGTATCCATCCTTATATAGAGCTTGCCATGTAGCCAAACCCCAGTTATATGTAAAACGAGAAATACCAGCGTGCTTCGACATCAAGACACGTTGAACTTTATTTAGTTTTAGTTGTGTCTTGATGGATAAAAGCATTTTTGTTGATTACAATAAGCACTGCGTTTTTTTACTTTCTAATAGTACCATTGCTTGGCTAGGGTTACCAAGCTTTTTTGCAAATTCGTGAGGTTTATACATTTTATTTCACTGTCTAAGGTTATACCTTATTGTACAGCATGGTCTAGTCTTTTAATGTCTTAAGGAACCCTCTTTGTCTGGGGTTAATTTTAATTCGCTTAAAATTGTCCCCATGATGAGGTCCCGGATGTTGTGAATGCCCAAATTGTCGAGTGGTTGGGCCAGTATTAATTAAATTGAATGTCAAACTTGCGGCTCTACTCCTAACGCTCTCAACTGGGCTGCCAACTGTTCCGCTCTCTGCTGGGAAAGCAATGCTTCCTCTTCAGATGTCAAAACTAACCGACATTCTGAGCTAAAATAGCGCAGCTGCCCGTCATAAACGCCCAAATACAAATTCAGGGTTTCACTCCAAAGCAAGCCTTCCTCGTTAAAATCAATGGCTTCATACTTCTGGCTGATTAGGCGAAACCCAGCAAATTCTAAACTCTCTGGTGAAAACCAAAAGTATTCATGTGTTCTAAATCGGTCTTGGTAGAGGTCTTTTTTAAGGCTCTTATCCACCTCAGCCGTCGAATCAGAGAGTAGCTCGATGATTAAGTCAGGATACTTGCCATCTTCTTCCCAAACCACCCAAGATTTGCGAGGATGCTTCTGAGTTTGTTTGACTAGGAAAAAATCGGGTCCTCTGAAATCTCGATTCTTGAGAGAAAGGCGACTGAAATAGATGGTGAGATTCGCCCCAATAAAAAAGTCTGTCCGTTCGCGCCAAAGCCACTGTAGACAGGAAACCAACAACGACAACTGAGCATAATGTAACGAACTTTCCATCTCTGGTTCAATACTTTCAACTTGAGTCGCATCTGGCATTAGTTCTGCCAACTGCTTTGCGGTTATGGACATAAGTCTAATCATCTAGGCAGGACTATCTATAGGTTAAATCACAGAGGTGTTGTAAGGCGATCGCCAGTGAAGAAACACGGGGGTAAGGGGCTACTTTCAACTAAAGCTCGCCTCTTCAGAGGAATGAGAGTACGATTGTTCTACCCCGATCTGAGTAACGGTAGTATCATTAAGGATCGTCTCTCCTGCTGCCTCTAGGATCAATCGTGCTGATATGTCAGAGAAAAAGTTAGTTGCGTCTTTAAATGGGCATCTTCCCAAACCCAACAGCCAAAATACTATTCGGATTCGGGGTGCTAGGCAGCATAACCTGAAGAATGTTGATTTGGATCTGCCACGCGATCGCCTGATTGTTTTTACTGGTGTTTCTGGTTCTGGGAAGTCTTCTTTGGCCTTTGATACCATTTTTGCAGAAGGACAACGCCGATATGTGGAGTCTCTCAGTGCCTACGCACGGCAATTTTTAGGGCAACTCAACAAACCGGATGTGGAGGCAATTGAGGGTTTAAGTCCGGCAATTTCTATCGACCAAAAGTCAACCTCTCATAACCCACGTTCGACTGTGGGGACGGTGACAGAAATTTATGACTATATGCGGCTGTTGTTTGGACGGGCTGGTGAACCCCATTGTCCGATATGCGATCGCTGTATTGCACCGCAGACGATTGATGAAATGGTCGATCGGATTATAGATTTACCGGATAAAACTCGCTTTCAAATTCTTGCTCCCGTAGTTCGAGGTAAAAAAGGCACACACCGTAAGCTGATATCCAGTTTGGCATCCCAAGGTTTTGTGCGGGTGCGGGTTGATGGTGAGGTGCGGGAATTATCTGATTCGATTGAGTTGGATAAAAATTTGACACATACTATTGAAGTAGTGATTGACCGTCTGGTGAAAAAAGACGGTATTCAAGAACGTCTGGTCGATTCGCTTTCTACGTGCTTAAAACAGTCTGGTGGTATTGCAATAATTCTCCACGGTCAAAATTCTGATGAAACCCAAACAACCAACGAAGAAGAATTAGTCTTTTCCGAAAACTTCGCATGTCCCGAACATGGTGCAGTGATGGAAGAATTATCCCCCCGATTGTTCTCGTTTAACTCTCCTTATGGTGCTTGTTCAAATTGTCATGGGATAGGGAGTTTAAGAAGATTTTCGTCGGAGTTGGTGGTACCCGATCCAGAAGCACCTGTTTATGCGGCGATCGCTCCTTGGTCGGAGAAGGATAATTCTTATTATCTAGAGTTGTTGTATGCTTTGGGGCAAACTTACGGGTTTGAATTGCAGACGAATTGGAAGAACTTGACGGATGAACAGCAAGATATAATTTTGAATGGGGAAGATAAGGCCACCAAGACACCAGGTACGCCAAGAGATTTTAAGGGGGTACTGCCGATTTTGCAGAGGCAATATGAGGGTGGTTCGGAGTTAATTAAGCAGAAGTTAGAGCAATATTTGGTGGATCAACCTTGTCCGGTTTGTAATGGAAAAAGGTTGAAACCGGAAGCTTTGGCGGTGCGGTTGGGACAGTACGGTATTTTGGATTTTACTGGTGTTTCAATTCAAGTTTGTCGAGAAAGAACTGATAATATAGAGTTGAGTCCTAGGCAATTACAAATTGCGGATTTGGTATTGAGAGAAATTAAGGCTAGATTGCAATTTCTCCTCGATGTTGGATTAGATTATCTCACTATTGACCGACCCGCGATGACACTTTCTGGTGGAGAAGCTCAACGGATTAGATTAGCAACCCAAATTGGTTCTGGTTTAACTGGAGTGTTGTACGTTTTAGATGAACCGAGTATTGGTTTGCATCAACGAGATAATGGGCGCTTATTGCAAACTTTAACGAAGTTGCGGGATTTGGGCAATACTTTAATTGTGGTTGAGCATGATGAAGAAACAATTCGTGCTGCTGACTACCTTGTTGATATTGGACCAGGAGCAGGAATTCACGGCGGAAATATTATCGTTCAAGGTGATTTTCAAGCGTTGTTGGCAGCGGAAGAATCTTTAACAGGAGCTTATTTATCGGGACGAAGAGTAATTCAAACCCCTGTAGAACGTAGAGAAGGAAATGGGCGAAATTTAGTCATTCAAAATGCCCAACGGAACAATTTAAGAAATATCGATGTGGAAATTCCCCTCGGAAAACTTGTGTCAGTGACTGGTGTTTCTGGTTCGGGAAAATCTACTTTGATTAATGAATTGCTTTACCCAGCACTGCAACATCACCTCACTAAAAGAGTTCCTTTACCTAAGGATATTGATGCCATTAAAGGATTAAATGCTGTTGATAAAGCAATTGTTATTGACCAATCTCCCATTGGTAGGACACCTCGTTCTAACCCTGCGACTTATACAGGCATTTTCGATGTAATACGTGATGTGTTTTCGCAAACCGTAGAAGCGAAAGCTAGGGGTTATAAACCAGGACAGTTTTCTTTTAATGTCAAAGGTGGACGTTGTGAAGCTTGCAGCGGACAGGGTGTAAATGTCATTGAAATGAATTTCTTACCTGATGTTTATGTCCAGTGCGAAGTTTGTAAAGGTGCGAGATACAACCGTGAAACTTTGCAAGTTAAGTACAAAAACAAGTCTATTTCAGATGTTCTCAGCATGACAGTTGAAGAGAGTCTAGAGTTCTTTACAAATATTCCCAAAGCTGTTACCCGTTTGCAAACTTTAGTTGATGTCGGGTTGGGTTATGTTCAATTAGGACAACCTGCGACTACTTTATCTGGTGGTGAAGCGCAACGAGTGAAATTAGCAACCGAATTATCTCGTCGAGCTACAGGAAAAACTTTGTATTTAATCGATGAACCGACGACTGGTTTATCTTTTTATGATGTCCACAAATTGTTGGATGTATTGCAACGTTTGGTGGATAAAGGTAATTCAATTTTGGTGATTGAACACAATTTAGATGTGATTCGTTGTTCAGATTGGGTGATAGATTTAGGCCCCGATGGAGGTGATAAAGGTGGAGAACTAGTTGCTGTAGGTACACCAGAAGATGTGGCAAAAAATGAGCGATCGCATACTGGAAAATACTTGAAGCAGGTGTTATTACAGTATCCAGCAGTTGAGAAAAAGGGAAGTGACAAGTAGATTAAGTAGTGTGCGTTACGCTTCACTAACGTACACTACTTAATCTGAAAAAACTCACCCAAAGCCTAGTACATGATTTTTGAAAGTTCAAGCACTTTAGATCCCCGACTTGTCAAAGAAGTCGGGGATCTAAAGTGATATTCTTTGTCATATTCTGCATGAGTCAAAACATAAGTATCCAGCAGTAGCCTCTTCTCTGCCAAGAATCTACCTTTGGGCAGATTTAATCTCTTCTTTAAAGCAGATGTAATTTTTGCTTTCTACATGGTAGTCAAATGTAAGTGCAAGAGGTTTTCAAATGGAATTTGTTCATAACTTTTTTGATTCAGGAAATTTTATTCCTCACGGTCATTGTTACCTTTGGAAGCCAGAGTTGGTTGGACTGCATATATTGTCAGATGTTTTAATCGCACTTTCTTATTACTCGATTCCGCTGACGCTTGTGTATTTTGTCAACAAAAGAGAAGATGTACCATTTAAAGGGATCTTTCTGTTATTTGGAGCTTTTATTATCTCTTGCGGCACAACTCATATCATGGAAGTGTGGACGCTTTGGCACCCTACTTATTGGTTATCCGGTGCGATGAAAGCCCTCACTGCTCTCATTTCTTTATACACAGCTTTAACATTGGTACCTTTAGTTCCTCAAGCCCTTGCTCTCCCCAGCCCAGCACAACTTGAAGCAGCAAATGAAGCTTTGCAAAATGAAAATGCAGAACGCAAGCGAGTTGAAAAAGAATTATGGGAGTATAAAGAACGTTTGGAAGAATTGGTAGAACAGCGTACATCTGAACTTGCAAAAACAAATGACCAACTCCAACAGGAAGTTATTCAACGCAAGCAGTCTCAGGAAAGAATGGGGCAGTTACTTAAAGAAATCAAAAGTGCAAATCAAGAATTAAATGATTTCGCTTATATAGTTTCTCACGATTTGAAAGCACCGCTACGTGGAATTAGTTCGCTGTCAGAGTGGCTGTTATCTGATTATGCCGATAAGTTCGATTCTGAAGGTCGAGAGTTAGTTAATCTAATGATAGCCAGAGTTCAGAAAGTCTACAATTTAATTGACGGCATCTTAAAATATTCCCGAGTTGGACGTGTCAGTGAAGAAAAAAGAGCAGTTAATTTAAATGATGTGGTTAAAGATGTTATTGAGCTTATTTGTCCATTGGATAATATCAAAATAGAAATAGCCAACGAATTACCTGTAATTTCCTGTGAGAAAACTAGAATGGAACAACTCTATCAAAACTTGATAAGTAATGCCATCAAATTTATGGATAAACCGCAAGGTAAAATTACAATAGCCTGCATTGAAGAGAATGATTATTGGAAATTAAGTGTTGCGGATAATGGTCCGGGTATCGAGCAACAACATTTTGCCAGAATCTTCAAAATATTTCAAAAAATATCTAACAATAAAGATTCGGATAGTACTGGCATTGGTTTATCTTTAGTGAAGAAAATTGTTGAAATGTATGGTGGTAATGTTTGGGTAGAATCGGAAGTCGGTCAAGGTAGTACTTTCTTTTTTACATTCAAGAAAGAACAACAAATTTCAACTATATAAAGTAGTGCAGTAACAGATATTTTTTGCAGCAAAATGCGATAATGCAAACATAGATTTTGCGCATCTTGCAGTTAGTATAGAAAATACATAAGTATGAGCGACACATCTACACTACATCAAGCACTGATCGATAAAATAAAACAAATGGGGTTTATCCGCACCCCATCTGTAGAAGCAGCTTTCCGCGCTGTCCCAAGACATCTTTTCTTACCAAATGTCACAGTGAAAAAGGCATATCAAGATGATGCAATTGTTACTAAGTGGTTAGAAAATGGTCAGCCGATAAGTTCTTCATCACAGCCGACTTTGATGGCAATCATGTTAGAACAACTTGACCTGAAAGTAGGCGATCGCATATTGGAAATTGGTGCAGGAACTGGTTATAATGCGGCTCTCATGGCGCATATTGTCGGCAAAGCAGGTGAAGTTATTGCCCTCGATATAGACAAAGATATTGTAGAGAATGCCCGTGAAAATTTAGAATTAGCTGGGTTTCAACAAGTAAAAGTTATCTGCACTGATGGTGGGTTTGGTTATCCCAATGCTGCACCCTATGACCGAATTATCCTGACAGTCGGCGCTTGGGATATTATACCAGCTTGGCAAGAACAATTAAAAGCAAACGGGCGACTTTTATTACCTTTAACTATCAAAGAAAATGTGGAAGTAACTGTAGCTTTTGATTTAGCTGATGGTTATCTTGTAAGCACTTCTATAAATCCTTGCGGCTTCATGAAACTGCGTGGTGCTTTTGCAAAACCTCAAGTTGATAAACAAGTTAATCAAAAAAACATTTCTCGGTTGAAAAAACTCCTAAAAACAGCTTTAATTTTCCCGACTTCTATTCTTCCCTTCGAGATGCAAATTCAGCTATACATTCTCCAAAAATTTGGTCGTCGTTCTTTAAATAATTTAAGAATTAGAGCTTATCCCCAAGATACCAATTACACACCTACAGCCAATGAATCCGTTATTGTTAAGCATTGGACACGACTTATCTTAGACTGGACATAAATTCTGGCTTTAACTGACATCTCGCACCCACTAGAATCTAAGTTACAAAACAACTAAGTATTCACACATTTCTCGACTGCACTCCCGTCCACCAGCCAGGGACTCAAAGTCCCTGTCTAATTGCCCTTGTCCCAAACTTGGGAGAAGGGACTAAGGGCACTATAATCTGCCAAACTTTAACAAACGCTGCCAAATTGAAAATGAATCACTACCGCTATTACTACTAAGGTGTGATAAAGAAGGGAATTTTGCGTTATGAGCATAAGGCCCACTTCGTAAAGCTTTCGCTAGAGCATTATTATTTTCTCTCAAGCCTTCATAGAAAAAGAACACCTCACCTTTGATATTGCGATCGCGGTTATATTCAACTGCCTGTAACAGGTACTCAGGGCTGATGCGATAAGATCCCAATTTCATCAAGATTCCTGGTGCTAATTTTGGCAGCATCGCTGGAGTAAACTGCTCCCTCACCAGTTTATCAACTATTGATTTATAACTTTTGAAGTCGCGACGATAAATCTGGGGATGGATAATATCTACAAGTCCCCTTTTCAACCAAGTGGCTGAATCTTGCAAATATTCCTTAAATGCCCAATCATAAATATTTGGAGCCATTGACACCAGCAGGTTAGGATTTACCGCTTTCACCTCCCTATACAAACGCGCCAAGAACTCAGTCAGAATATCAGCACGCCATTCTAACCATTGCCCATCTTTGGGGTTTTCTGGAGGATTTTGACCAAACTCCTGGCAGTAGCGTTTCACAGTTATTTGGTCATAACCACCTTCACAAGGCAAAGCTGGGAAACGGTCATCACCTTGAATACCATCTACATCATAATTCTTGACAACTTCCAACACCAAACTCATCAGGAATTCCTGCACTTGGGGGTTCAAGGAATTTAGCCACTCAAAACCATTTTTGTTTAATAAGTTACCCCGACAGTCACGGGCAGCCCATTCTGGTTTTTTCGCTAGCAGCATTCCACCATTCAAATTATACGAACTCGCAAAACCGTATTCAAACCAGGGAATTACCTTTAACCCTACCCGGTGTGCCTCAGTCACCACTTCCGCCAAAGGGTCGCGACCAAAAGAACGCGGGTCAATTTCGATACCAAACCTCTGTCGCATCGCTTGACTGGGATACTGTGTTACCCCTTTGTTCCAAACTACGGGAAATACAACATTAAATCCTGTCTCGGCGAGGAAGTCCATCGCTTCCGCAATGCGTTGGTGAGAGCGAAGAACCTTACTATCGGTAGTGGTAAGCCATATACCCCGCATTTCTACAATGGTCATAGGGAGTTGGGAGTTGGGAGTTAGGAGTTAGGAGTTAGGAGTTAGGAGTTAGGAGTTAGGAGTTGGGGGTTGGGAGTTAGGAGTTAGGAGTTAGGAGTTAGGAGTTAGGAGTTAGGAGTTAGGAGTTGGGAGTTAGGAGTTAGGAGTTAGGAGTTAGGAGTTAGGAGTTAGGAGTTGGGAGTTAGGAGTTAGGAGTTAGGAGTTAGGAGTTAGGAGTTATGATTTGTGGGGTTGACTAATTTTTTTCAGAAAACGATCTTTTAGATCCCCGACTTCGCCAAAGTTGTCGGGGATCTGACCCTCACTTCAACTTTGAGGGGTTTTTATTTATACTTCATTGTCAGCACTCAGGACTACCCCTACTCGTTAATTTTGGGTTGACAGACCACTAGAAACTATCCCAACGTTTGTATTTTGTTATCTAGCTTAAGGAGTATTAATTATGTCTATTGTAGAAACCTCTTGGCAGCACGAGTATATCACCACAAATGGAATTAGACTTCATTACGTCACCCAAGGTGAAGGTCCTTTGATGTTGATGTTACATGGGTTCCCTGAATTTTGGTATTCGTGGCGGAAACAAATACCAGAATTCGCCAAATACTTTAAAGTTGTCGCTCTTGATTTGCGTGGCTATAACGATAGTGATAAACCTGTAGAACAATCGGCCTATGTGATGGATGAATTTATCAAAGATATTGCAGGAGTAATTAAGGGATTGGGCTATGAAAAATGTGTGTTGGTAGGACATGATTGGGGAGGTGCGATCGCCTGGAATGTTGCTTACACCTATCCAGAAATGATAGAACGCTTAATCGTACTTAATATACCTCATCCCGCTAAATTTGCCGAAGGTCTGCGCACTCCCCAACAGTTGCTTCGCAGTGCTTATTTCTTTTTTTTCCAACTACCTATCCTACCAGAATTATTTATCCAATCTGATGACTATCAAGCCATCGAAACCATTTTTAAAGGTCTGGCAGTAGACAAAAGTGCTTTTAGTTCTTCCGATATTAATGCTTATAAAGATGCCGCTGCCAAACGTGGGGCCCTTACGGCAATGTTGAATTATTACCGCAATATTTTTCAACAAAAATTGCTCAATCAATATTGGGGTGTTTTAGAAGTACCGACGTTAATGATTTGGGGAGAAAATGATTCTGCACTCGGAAAAGAACTCACCTATGGCACTGAAGCTTATGCGAGCGATTTTCAAATCAAATATATTCCTAACTGTAGTCATTGGGTACAGCAGGAACAGCCTGAGTTAGTAAATCAATATATCCGAGAATTTCTTGAGCTTTAATTCTTGACGAAGGAAGAAGGAAGAAGGAAGAAGGAAGAGGTTTATATATGGAGATTCAAACCCCAACTCAAAACGAGCAACCTGTTTCACGGTCGGGGTATTAAACAGAAACAAGGAAGCGGATAATTATTTCCGCAGTTAGAGGCTTAAAATCTTTAAGTATATTTTGAGCTTCTTTATTAATATATAAAGTTACTATGTCCAAGAAGCATCAATTATAAATTATGAATATTATCTGGCTGCAAGAGAAAATAAGTAAAAATACTGGTAACCATCTTATTTCAGTAAATATAATGAAATGATGACAGCTAAAATGCTTGAATTCCGGATATCATTTTTATCCACTAGTAAAAAAATATATACTTAGCTTTACAAAATCTTTAAAATATTTAATATTAGGATTTTTGGCGATTTTTTTGTCAAGGACTATCCCTCAAAACCCTTGTTAGCTAAGAGTTTTCCAGAATACAATTATGGCGATCGCCCAAACCGGATTGATCTATATCACAACTTTTCTGTGGGATAAATCCCTACTTACCAAAAATATAGTGAGATAATAGAAGGGTGAGGAAAAAACGGAAGCGATTTAATCGCAAAAGGGGAAAGCTTATGAAATACAAGCTCTTGGCAATAACAACACTGGTAACTCCCCTACTATTTACTGGTTTGGTTAATGCTGAAAATCCACGTCACGTAGAACAGCTACTTTCAGATGGAGTGTGCGTTCAGTGCGATTTATCAGGAGCAAATCTCAGTAGTACACATTTAATTGGTGCTGACTTGAGAGGATCGAATTTGCAAGGAGCCAACTTGACAAAGGCTAACCTTGAGGGTGCTGATTTAACTGGTGCGAACTTGCAAGGTGCCAATTTGACATCAGTTTATCTAACCAACGTAAATTTGAAGAACACTAATCTAGACGGGGCAAACTTAAGTCGTGCAACGATTCACGACTCTAACGTCTACGGTGCATCAATGGGTAATTTAGATATCAGTGATGCGAATATCTTTAATACAGGAATTGGCGTTGGTGGTGAAGACGCACAAATTCCTGATTGGAAGTAAACTAGGAGCTATAATGCGGCTTTAGGGTATTATCCCAGCCCAAATCTACCAAAAAATCTTTGATAAAAATACGACCTCTTATTTTCTCCCATTTCTGGAATGACCTCTCTAGAAATGGGATATTTTTATTTTTACTCCCTTGTAGGTGCCATAGCACAAAATAATCTTTTAGTCTAGGTTGCTTTAATACATAAAAACTTTTATTACGTATTAATATCAATACAAGTACATTAATTGACGAGTGCGGCTTAATATAGCTTTAATATCAAGTAAAATCGGCATTTAAACTTGTAAAAATAAGAGGTGGACTCGAAAGAGAATCATTTCCACGGCTAAAAACATGACTATTACCAGTTGAAGCAGCGTAGGATAACCGCCAAATCAGAATTCTGGGTTCGCTCAAAAAGAGTCTAAAATGCTGATTTTGATTAATCCTAGCGCTAACAGCATCATTCTATACTACTGATTTTTCTACCTTCTTGTAGTTGATAAAGTAGTGGTTGAGGAATAATTATAGTCATAGAAAACTAAAACCCGTTCCTAAAAGTGGTAAGACTTGCAACTCAACAAGCACTTGTAAAAGCGGTCTTTTGGTTGCAATTGTCAAAAAAGCAGACAAAAACCTGCTTCTTCTCAATGCCACTGTCAATCTAGAAAAGTCATGTGCGGATAGCTAAACCGTGTCCGGACACTGAGGGATAACCGCTCCTATGCTCCCATTAAAACAGCTAACAGTCGCGAACAGTCACCAACGGCATATGATGGGGGATTACCAATCGTGCCACCATATTCCGTTTGTATCTAACTAACTGTTAAAGTGTCAATCAAAACCGATGCCTATATTTGTTTCGGTTTTGAATAGCAGTAACTCAACTGACAAAATTATGGAAGCGAAAATGCAAGAACCAGAATTTATGGAAACTAAGTCCACAGAGGCAATCAAGTCAGAACTGAACAATCAAACCGGAACAATAACCAAAATCCAGCCTCCTGCAGAGTCTCAAGAGCAATGGTTGAAATACGGGGAACAAGTTTCCGGCTTTTTAGGGACACTACCTGAATATCTGGGAACCTTTTTTAATAAATACAAACAGCCCCTAATTGTCCTCGGCACCATTGTGGGTGCAATTGTTGCCGTTAAGGTCGTTTTGGCAATATTGGATGCTTTGAATGATATTCCTTTAGTAGCACCTACCTTTGAATTGATTGGTATTGGCTACTCTAGTTGGTTTATTTACCGCTATTTGCTCAAAGCCTCAACTAGACAAGAGTTAACTAGTGAAATTACAACTCTCAAATCACAAGTAGTCGGTAGAGACGCTTAAATCACCAAACAGTTATCAGTCAACAGGCATATGGTATTAATTTTAGACCAGAAAGCAACGCGAAACTCTCGGTACTTAAAAACTTGGAGTTAAGGAAACTGATAGCTGTTAAAGACTAATAAACGGGTGCTACAGCCATTTTCAAGGCTGATGCACCCACCGATTACTGAATTTTGAAAGCGGGAAAAAAAAAGAAGTAAGAAGCAAGAAGCAATTGGTGGGGGATTTAAACCCGGCACCTCTACCGACCACCAAATCGTAGATTGGTGGGGGACACCGAACCCGTTTGGCTTGAAGGCACGAAGACTTCTTCCTTCTTTCCCCTTCCTTCTTACGAGCGTTAAAAAACTCTTCCCACTTTCAGCAGGAGTGAAAGTTCGATTTTTATCGAGGTACTTGCACGATATTGTCAGATTTAATCGGTTGTAACCTTCCCGCTCGCACCAAAGCTTGATGAACCATTGCGGTTACTTCCGCACGGGTAGCTTCTTTATTAGGAGCGAAGACATCTTTGTCAGGATAGTTTACCACAAGACCGTTCGCTGTCGCCGCTGCAATCCGATCGATGGCGTATTTTGGAATATCTTTGGCATCTTTGTAGATACCGATAACCTTGGAAGGAGAAGCAGGACTTTTTAGGTTTAAGCCACTGACAAGCGCAACCAAAACTTGCACTCTGGGAATTTTTTGGTCTGGTTTGAAGGTTTGATCGGGATAGCCTCTTAAAAATCCTGTTTTAATCGATTTGTCAATTGCTGGATTTGCCCAATAGTTTGATGCTACATCCTTAAAAGTCAGATCGTTTTTAGCGAGTTCTTTGTCAAATGCCTTTTGCAAAATGGCAGCGAATTCCGCTCGATTGACGGCTTGATCTGGTCTAAAGGAGTAATCCTTATAGCCTTCAATAATCCGACGGGAAGAAAGCACATTGATAAAACGATTTGCCCAGAAATTTTCTGGAACGTCGGTAAATGCTATTGGTGGTGGAATTGTTGACTTTTTGGCAGAGGGAGTTACTAAAGGAATTTCCCCTACAACCGTTCCAACTACAGGGGGTGCGGGTGCTTGTACCTGCGGTGAGATTGGGAGAACAGGAATTATTGGCAAAACTGGAGCAATAGTCACTCCGTTTGGTCTTGATGTAATTCCCGGAGATTCAACAATCACAGGAGGTGCAACGCTTTGAGGAAGCTCCAAATTGCCTACACCAATAGCAGGGACTAGAGGTGGAGGAGTTGACAAAGGTGAAGTAGTGGAAGAAGGTAATGGCAATCCGCTTAAGTTCAAGCCAGAATCCTTGCGAGAAAATGACCAAAACAAAATCGCACCAATGGTGGTAAATGCCACCAAAATGCCGATAAATTCATCAAAGCCAAGAGCGCTTCTTTCGGATGACCTGGGATCTGAGGGAGGCATATTTGTCATTTTAATGACCCTGACACCAGTAAAATTTTGTATCTAACCAAATTAAGCCATAGATGGCACTTTTACACCAGTTAGTTGGGGATACAAAATTTGAAGGTTAGTGGTTATTGGTTAGTGGTTATTGGTTATTGGTTAGGAGTTAGGAGTTGGGAGTTAGGAGTTGGGAGTTAGGAGTTGGGAGTTGGGAGTTGGGAGTTAGGAGTTGGGAGTTAGGAGTTGGGAGTTGGGACAATACGGTTCGCTTAAGAGCCGTGAAATAAATTACCCTTTAAGATGCCTTCGGCTACACAGCAAGAAGCTTAAACCCATTAAAGGCTGACCGGAATGCACCAACGTCAGGAAGCCCAGAAATAAATTATCCCTTCGGGACAATTTATTTCTGGGCATGATTTTGGGCTTATTGAGAAAGGTGCGAGATATCAGTTAAAATGGGTTTAAAAACTACCCAGTAAGCTTTGTCTTAGTAGTTCAAAAATAAAGGTTTCGCGCAATTTTTGCATAACTCCTAACTCCTAACTCCTAACTCCTAACTCCTAACTCCTAACTCCTAACTCCTAACTCCTAACTCCTAACTCCTAACTCCTAACTTTCTTTAAAGCACCCTCAACAAGCTGGGAATACTATCTATCGCTTCTAGGGTGCGAATTTCTGCCAAAGCTTGCCGAAAATCGCCTTCTCGGACATCGTAGGTAACAACAACGATTTCTGCCAGTTTTTCCTGAAAGCCTGTTTGGACAATCGACTCTAAACTCACGCCATATTTCCCAAAACAAGTACCCAATTTACCAATCACACCGGGTTGGTCTTTTGTCAGGAAACGTGTATAAAACCGAGTTACCTGTTCTTCCATCGGTGCAATTTGACAGTAATCTTGATGCCTGCATGCGTATAGCGGATTTAACAATGTTCCTGTCTTCTGAGTTTTCAGTGTAGCTACTAAGTTCAAAATATCAGAAGATACAGCGCTAGCGGTTGCCCCAGCACCGGCTCCAGGCCCAAAAAACATTACCTGCCCTAGGGGTTCTCCTTCTGTGAGGATGGCGTTATTAACACCGTTAATGTTGGCTAACGGGTGTGTTTTCGGTACTAGGGTGGGATGAACCCTGACGGAGAGGGTGGGAGGGGAGGAGGGGGTAAGAGGGGAACAAGAGGTGGTTATGCGGGCGATCGCTAATAATTTAATCACAAATCCTAATTTTTCGGCGTAGGCAATATCTGTCCTGCTAACTTGCCGAATTCCCTCACAGTAAACTTGTTCTAGGTTAATCCTTCCACCAAATGCTAATGAAGCGAGGATGGCGATTTTGTCTGCAGCGTCGAAGCCATCAACATCAGCGGTGGGGTCGGCTTCAGCATAACCAAATTTTTGAGCATCAGCTAACACATCACTAAAATTGCTGCCTTCGGTTTGCATCCTTGTGAGGATGTAGTTAGTTGTACCGTTAACGATACCTGTGACCGCATGAATCCGGTTAACACTTAAAGACTGTTTCAGGGGTTGAATCACGGGAATACCACCACCAACCGCAGCTTCGAGCATGACGTATACACCAGCCTGATTTGCTGCTGTAAAAATTTCATCACCAAAACGGGAAATAGCTGCCTTATTAGCGGTAACTACGTGTTTGCCATGACTTATTGCTTTCAAAATAAGCGATCGCGCCGGTTCTAGTCCACCCATCACCTCAACCACAATCTCCACATTCGGATCTGTGACTATGGCTTCTAAATCGGTGGTTAACACAGCGTCCGTAAGTTTGACTTCACGGGGTTTATCAAGCGATCGCACCCCAACCTTATATATCTCTATTTCCTGCAACAGTGGATGACGGCCGACAGTATCTTGCAACAATTGTACTGTACCTGTTCCCACTGTACCTAAACCCAGTATTCCCAGTTTTACACCCACAAACTTTCCACCAAATATTAGCAATAATAGCTGTAGGTGGAGCATATGCCCCACCTACTATAATTAATCCTTTGATGAGTTGCGAATTATAAATTATGAATTACGAGTTCCGAATTTTTATTCTTAACTCCTAACTCCTAACTCCTAACTCTATTAATAGGTTTCTACGTGCCAACGACCAGCTTTCTTGAGTTCCTTCTGATAGGTAGCCCAAACGATGTCTTCTTTCGCTGCTGCTGCTGCCAAAGCCGCATCAATACCATCTTCCATACCGCGCAAACCACAAATGTAGGTGTGGGTATTTTCTTCTTTAATCATCTTCCAAAGTTCATCCGCATGTTCTGCCACGCGGTCTTGGATATACATTCTGCCACCCTCTGGGTTCTTTTGTTCGCGGCTGATGGCGTAAGTTAAGCGGAAGTTATCAGGATACTTCTGCTGCATTTCCTCCAGTTCTTCTTTATACAAAATGTTTGGAGAAGTCGGGATACCAAAAATTAGCCAAGCAAAACCGCCAAATTGGTATTCAGGGTTAGCCGCTCTTTCTGCATCCTTGAACATCCGCCACAGGTAAGCCCGCATCGGCGCAATACCTGTTCCCGTACCCATCATGATCACTTTAGCGTTAGTGTCTTCAGGTAAGAGCATTTCCTTACCTACAGGTCCAGTGATTTTAACCTCAGTGCCTGGTTCTAAATGACACAAGTGTGTTGAGCAAACACCGTAGACTGTTTCATTTGTTTCTGGGTGTTTGTACTCTAACTGCCGAACGCAAAGTGATACTGTTTTATCATCCACATCATCACCGTGACGAGTGGAGGCGATTGAGTACAGTCTAAGTTTCTCAGGCTTGCCGTTTTTATCCAATCCTGGGGGGATAATACCAATACTTTGGCCTTCGATATACCGCAAATCTCCGCCAGTTAAGTCGAACTTCAGGTGACGGACAGTACCGATTCCACCCTCCCCAACCAACTCTTGATTAGATATACATTTACCTATAAAAGGAGCATTGGGACGGTAAATGTTTACAGGAACATCAGCGTGTTTGGCTTTCGCTTGAGTCATGGTGTTGCCTTTTTTGTCCTTTTTCTTGGGCTGTTGCTCAGTTGGTGATTTGCCGAAGCCTTTCACTTCACCGTTAGCATCTACAGGTGTGGCTATACCATTTCCTTCAGTCTCAGCTATCTCACCAGATGTAGTGGGAGTCGAAGCTTCACTGCTCGTATCAAAAGAAGAAGAAGTACCATTTACTTGTTGTAAAGCACTCCCAGTTTCGATACTAACAATTTTGCCGCCTAGACGCGCGATCCGTCGCATTTCCTGATTCATGCGGTTGTAAGGCACTCTGATGAACACACTGCCACTCTTGCGAATTGGGTAGTTTGTTTTCTCAGTTTCTTCGTTCTGACGTAGACCTACCACTTCATAGACGAAGATACGGCTACCTGATTCTATATTGGCAGCACTTTCAACAGCACCTTGATTGTACATTCCTTCTACCACTCCGATGTCTACTTAACCTTTTAAAAAAACCTTTCCCACCACATACCAGATACAGTTTACCAAAATTTGGTTTTACAATACTGGCTTTCAAAGGAAAGCGGCACTACAAATGAATGCCGTGCTATACACATTCACCTAAGACATACAGGAACGGCAAAAGTCACACCTGTTCACCTACTAAGGTAGAGGATAAGTCCTTAGGAGAATGTTAATAGTGAGTCAATTTAATCTTTTTTTTGTGCATTTCCATCTCCTATTTGGGAGACAGTCTTCTATTTTACCAATAAGTGCATCATTCTCATGATGTATATATTGGAGAATGTCAACATCTATAAGCTGTGCTTCTCATTGGTTCCATGTCGCTAGTCTTATTTAGCTTCTGTAAGACTAATTTTTTGTTGAATTTTATATTACCACAATCAAGTAGATTGCGACATGACTAGTACGCCACCACATTAGTTATGAGGGCTACTCGACCATGAAGCGCCCTTGCCCCAATTCAAAGGGGAGAAGAAAATTCCAAGTTGAACATACTTGGCGGGGATTTAGGGTGCTTGTCTTTACCCATCATAACTAGGCAAGGGTAGAGGACTATTAGATAAGCTTCATTAATGTAAACTTAATCACGAATAAATATAAGTATAAAATCGAGATATGAGGCAGTCTACTTTAGACGTTTGGCAAGGCAGACCAGATCGCCTAGCAACAAGGCACTTTGCAGGGGCTATATAAAATAGCACATAATAATCGCGATTTTTTACTTTTAATTCAGTCTCACGGAGGAAGTATTGGTAGTTACTCAGCTAATAGACTTAAATCCAACAATTAGCAACTATTTATCTGAGATTCTGCCTGAGGAAGCGCAAATAGCTCTACCCCTCTCTGGGTTTATTTTTCTCAGGAATATTACTGGTGTAAATATTTATTTTGCATCTAGCAGGATTTTGCTGGCTGGCGATCGGATAAAAAACACAAAAATTCAACAAGATGATTCCAAAATCATAATATTCTTCCTAACAGTAAGCCTTGTATAGAATACCCCCTTCTGTTAAAATCAAGTATATGACTAGGATAAAATACTTACCAGCTATAAATCCAGATTACCACTCGGGGGAACAAAGTTAATTTTGTATATCGATGTAGGTTTTGTGGCAATGCTGGAGGGCAAGAACGCAGAACAAACCAAAGGGGAAACCCGTTGTCTAAATTCTGTTGTGTGAAAAATTATTGACTCATTTTTTAGTATCTTAAAGGGGATTTATGATAACGAAGCCGGAACGAGTGGTGCTGATCGGAGTTGCTGGAGACTCGGGGTGTGGTAAGTCTACGTTTTTGCGTCGCCTGATAGATTTATTTGGTGAAGAGTTAATGACAGTTATCTGTTTGGATGACTATCATTGCTTGGATCGCAAGCAGCGCAAAGAAACAGGAATAACAGCACTAGATCCGAGGGCGAACAATTTTGACCTCATGTACGAGCAAATCAAAGCGCTCAAAGAAGGTCATGCAATTGATAAGCCTATATATAACCACGAAACCGGCGCGATCGATCCACCAGAAAGGATTGAACCGAATCATATTATAGTTGTTGAAGGGCTACATCCTTTATATGATGAGCGGGTGCGAGCGCTAATAGACTTTAGTGTCTATTTTGACATTAGCGATGAAGTTAAGATTGCCTGGAAAATCCAGCGTGATATGGCAGAGAGAGGACATCGCTATGAAGATGTTTTAGCTCAAATCAACTCTCGCAAACCCGATTTTGAAAAGTTTATCGAACCCCAAAGAGAATTCGCCGATGTAGTTCTTCAAGTATTGCCCACCAATTTAATTAAAGGTGACACAGACCGGAAAGTCCTGCGAGTGCGGATGCTCCAGCAAGAATCCAGAGAAGGCTTTAAGCCAGCATACCTCTTTGATGAAGGTTCCACAATCCACTGGACTCCCTGTGGACGCAAGTTGACCTGTTCTTATCCTGGTATGCAACTATACTACGGTTCTGACGTATACTACGGACGTTATGTTTCAGTATTGGAAGTAGATGGTCAATTCGACAATCTAGAAGAAGTCCGGTACATCGAAACTCATCTGAGCAATACTTCTACTAAGTACCAAGGTGAGATGACTCATTTATTACTGCAACACCGGGAGTATCCAGGTTCCAATAATGGTACTGGTTTGTTCCAAGTCCTAACAGGTCTGAAAATGCGTTCAGCTTACGAACGTTTGACAGCGAAGGAAGCAAAGCTCGCAGTTCAAGTTTAGAGCAGCATTGTTTTTCTGATATTTTGGGGACGCTCGTGGGTGTCCCTTTTTTTGTAGTGAACGATATATATACCAGCAAAAGAAATTAAGTATTGTAATTTTTCTCTTGAACAGACCAATGGGGATTGGCAATTTTGATGAAGATAACAAAATGATAATAGACGACTGGAAAAATATTGTTATTATTTCATAAATTAGTAGTTGAACTAAAATCAAACATTTAGTCAACATTACAAATTTGTAAGGAGTTAAATTTGTCTAGACGTTATTTATTCACTTCCGAGTCGGTGACAGAAGGTCATCCAGATAAAATCTGCGATCAGATATCTGATACAATTTTGGATGCCTTATTGACACAAGACCCCAGTAGCCGTGTTGCCGCTGAGGTTGTGGTCAACACTGGCTTAGTGCTAATCACTGGTGAAATTACCACCAAAGCCAACGTTAATTACGTTAATCTCGTTCGCAAGAAAATTGCCGAAATTGGCTACACCAATGCTGACAATGGTTTCTGCTCCAACAGTGCCAGCGTCATCGTAGCTTTGGACGAACAATCTCCCGATATTGCCCAAGGGGTTAACACTGCTCAAGAAAGCCGTGAAGAAGATAGCGAAGAGCTATTCGACAAGATTGGTGCTGGCGACCAAGGTATCATGTTCGGTTTCGCTTGTAACGAAACACCAGAACTAATGCCCTTGCCGATCTCTCTAGCGCATCGGATCGCTCGTCGGTTAGCAGCAGTCCGCAAGACAGGACTCTTACCATACTTGCGTCCAGACGGCAAAACCCAAGTAACTGTTATTTATGAAGATGGAAAGCCTGTAGGTATTGATACTATCTTGGTTTCCACTCAACATACAGCGACGATTGGGGAAATTACAGATGAGGCTGCTGTACAAGCCAAGATTAAAAAAGATTTGTGGTCAGCAGTCGTTGAACCAGTATTTGGTGACATCGATATTAAGCCAGATTCACAAACTCGGTTATTAGTCAATCCTACTGGCAAATTTGTTGTCGGTGGGCCTCAAGGAGATTCCGGTCTGACTGGACGGAAAATCATTGTCGATACCTACGGTGGTTACTCGCGACATGGTGGCGGAGCCTTCTCTGGCAAAGACCCCACCAAGGTTGACCGTTCTGCAGCCTATGCTTGTCGCTATGTGGCAAAAAATATCGTTGCGGCGGGTTTGGCAGAAAAATGTGAAGTGCAGTTGAGTTATGCGATTGGCGTAGCAAGACCGACGAGTATTTATGTCGATACCTTTGGCACGGGAACAGTCGATGATGAAATCTTGTTAGAGTTGGTCAAGCAGCATTTTGAACTGCGTCCGGCAGGAATCATCCATACTTTTAATCTACGCAACTTACCAAGCGAACGAGGCGGACGTTTTTATCAGGACATCGCGGCTTACGGTCATTTGGGACGTACTGATGTAGATTTACCTTGGGAGCGCACCGATAAAGCGGAATTGTTGAAGCAAGCAACAAGTAAGTCTCTAACTAGTGCAATCGCCTAAATTGAAGGAGTTTTTATGAGGGTGGTGAGTATCAAAACTCACTGACTCAGAACTAGGAATATTGCTAGCGATCGCTTTGCCAATCGGCTGAGTCGGTGAACTAAAAAAATCACCGACTCATCTCTAAGTAGCTTAATATCTTTTTATGCCATGACCAAAACCTTGGTCAATGCGGGGAATTTCAAGACAGGTAACTGTGCGCCAGATTTGCGGCAATCAAAAAATTTTTGCTCCAAAATGTAAAGCATTCATATAAAAATCGCTCAAATATGATAAAGGTCGTGCAAACTATCTAGTAAGCAGAGATTTACTGCTGTTATAAAGGAAGATAATCTATATGTTGTAATTCAGTTAAGGTGAACTTCCCGCCGAGACTGGTGTTGTGATTTTGCGGGAGGGTAAGGAGAATTGAGGGATGCAAGCTCAAAAGCCAACCGCTGTTGATAGCTGTTCACAGAGCAAACAAATGTCAGGTGAGCCACCCTCAAGTGACGAACTCCCTACAATAGAATTTCCCTCACGAGGGAAACTTAAGGCTAGTTCATGGCGGATTCATCAAAAAATTGGCTATGGCTACTTTTTGGCAATTGGAATTGGACTTTTTGGTTCGCTAACTGGTTTGATAATAGGCAACTATTACCGGGGTGGAGAGGTAAGGCAGTTAAATCAAGCCCGTGAACAAGCACAACTGCTGGCTGATTTTAAGGATGCCGCAGTCGGTGCGCAATTGCATAGCTCCAACTTAGCAGCAGTCGTCGAAGATTCAAAACGGGTTGCGGACAAAAAAGCGGAGTTTCGTAAAAGTGTTGACAAAGCTGAGAAATTACAGGATGAAATTGCACGATTTATCGCCAGTCACCCTAAAAGTTTAGTAGGAATCGCAACACCTGATAGTTTAAATGCGTTATTGGAGGATTACAAAAAGACTTTAAAATCTTACGATAACCAAATTGAGATCGTCTTGCAATCAGTTGGGTCGCAACCATTACAGCCCCAGCAGGTGTCAAGAGTGCAAAATGATTTGCTCATAATTATGCGTGGGCAAACAACAGTATATTTAGACGAGCTACGTCTAAAATTAAGCAACAATCTCCAAGCTGCTCAACTGCGAGAAGAACAAAGAGAAAAGCAGGTGGACAATGCCAAGGGATTTGAGAGGTTAATAGTTATACTCAGTATGTTGGTTTCTGTACTAGTTGCGGCGATTATAGCTTGGCGAACTTCTCGGGCGATCGCGGAGCCAGTAATTATGGTAACTCAAGTTGCCGAGCAGGTAGCGAAGAAATCTAATTTTAATTTGCGAGCGCCTGTTACTACTGAAGATGAGATTGGCTTATTAGCAAAATCACTGAATCGTTTGATTGAGCGGGTATCAGAACGTACCAAGGAACTAGAGCTAGCGAAAGAAGAAGCGGAAACTGCGAGCAAAACAAAAAGTCAGTTTCTGGCCAATGTCAGCCATGAGTTACGCACACCTTTGAATGCGGTAATTGGTTTAAGTCAACTGCTGCAAGATGATGCTACCGATTTAGGTTTGGGAGGAGATTTTAGCACAGATTTAGAAACAATCAACTCAGCAGGCAGGCATTTATTAGAACTAATTAACGATATCCTCGACTTGTCGAAAATTGAAGAGGGGAAAATGACTCTCTACCCGGAAACGTTTGAGATCACGGCACTGATTAATAATGTTGTTCTAACAGTTAAGTCGTCTGTGGAGAAAAATGGCAATCTGTTAGAAGTGGATTGCGATCGCGAACTGGGTACGATGTACGCAGACCAGACTAGAATGCGCCAAGTGCTGTTAAATTTGTTGAGTAACGCCGCCAAGTTTACCACTAACGGGAAAGTAACGCTAAAAGTCAGAATTGAGAAAGTAGACGCCATCCATAACGCTCCTAGCGGCATCATTACTTTAACTGTTAGCGATACAGGGATTGGCATATCTCAAACTCAACAGCAGTTGCTATTTAAACCCTTTACCCAAGGGGATGCTTCAACAACCAAAAAGTATGGTGGTACTGGATTGGGTTTGGCAATTAGCCGGCACTTCTGTCAGATGATGGGTGGTGAGATTGTGGTGGAAAGCGAACAGGGGTGTGGTTCTACTTTTCTAGTTCGTTTACCGCTGATTGTGAGCGGGTGAAGTGGCTAGTACAACAAGGCACTCATTAAAAAGTAAAAAGTAAGAACACCTATGTTGTGAGCTTTTTAACTATGGAAGATGGTAGCTTTATTTCCGTCTACCTGTACTAGACTTTCAAAAAACACGGGGAAAACGGGAAACCGAAGGAATAAACCCGTGTTTTTATCATTCCTAGTGGGTGCGGAATGTGGGATAAATCAACATACTGAATAAGCCTCAAACCTTTTACTGTCGTAGTAGAAAGTTAGAAAACTACCGTCATCAACTATTATCCCAAGGATGATATCTAAAGTTTCTAAGAAGTAGGGGCTACCAGATTCATTATCTGTACTGATGACAGGTTCATCTAATATAGCAATAACGATGGCTGGCTGATTCTTGTGCGGAAGCTTTCTATTCTTCAAGTTCTCCTTCCATTTCACAATTTGTCCAACTTCAAAAGATTCTTTTCTAACAAAATTTTTGCAAGCTGATTTTAGTTGAGCAAGATATTCTTCTCCATAGTTTTTTTCTTTTTCGCTATCAATATCTTTATCGCTAAGAGTTTTCAAAAGTTGAAATATTCTATCTTGCGATTCACTCATTACACTAAATCTTCCTTATTAACTTAAAATTAATTCATTCGTATATCTCTTTGAACCTAATCTATTATTCTCGAATTCAACATTTAAGCTTATACTGATTGGCTTAGAATGCAATGGACTATAATCAGATCGCTGATTCTCCTTTTTTTGAGAAGCTCTCAAAATAATATTCCACATCGAATAGCTGATTTTCTGCAATTTATCCATTTGACGAAACGCAATATTTTTTCCATTTTCTAATTTATCTATCGAGTAGATAGAACTAGGAGGCAATAAATACCAACTTGCGGGTACGACATCTAGTAACCACCAATCAAATAATTCACGTCGTCCGTAGGAACCAGGGAAGATAGCATAGCCTTCTAAACAATCGTCTAAAATATCCAGTAAGGTCTTTAATGATTGATTGTAATCGAGCGTTTTAATCGCACTACTATAAACATCTAAGGCTTCAGATAATATTTGAAAGCTTGCGATTTTTTGATTTTTAGAAAAAAAACGAAAAATATCTACTATACCCTTTGCCTCTTCCTCTTTGGAAACCTGAGTGAGTTGCGTTTTTGAATGAAGCATTTCCTCCAAAGTTTTTAACAGCCAGGATACTATCCAATTAGTAGCCTCCTCTGGAATCGAGTTCTTAGGTTGATAATATTGAACTGTAGGCTCTACGACTGAGGTTAGTATCAAGGCCATCCAAACATAACGAAGGTGGTTTAGTGTTTGATTGCTACCCTGAAACAATTGCAAAATTTTATCTAAAGTATCTTGAAGCGAAACTGCACTCTCTGCCTCTGGTTCATAAAGTTCTTCATAGTGTTGCTGACGTGCCTGACCTAATGCGCTTTGCAGGGAGTCAGGTAGGTTGCACAGTAACGAAAACTTTTTGTCTGTAGAACTTTCCCATTCCAAATTCATAGCTAGTTTCTGCCTCTCTAAGATTCAGGTGGATATGGATAGTCCCAGAAAACCTTTATTTTTATGTTCGGGAACTTCTCCTCAAACTGCCTCAAAACACTATTACAACTTTCACATGGCTCGAACTCAGTATAAAGGTAGAGTTTACCCTCTACTTGAAGATCGTAGAACATCTCAAGGGTATTAGCAATTTCAGACAAGACTTTATACTCAGCATCAGTGTCCATAAGACGTTGAGTACGAGAGTCAGTTGCTGGCTCAAACTGTCCTCCTGCCGACTTTGGTATAGGCACCGGAATCGGGCTTTTTCTAGAACCTCTAGCAGTTGCTCCTGCACAAAACGCTACATTTCCACAGAGGTATAGTTCAGCAATCGCAACATTGCTTTTACCAATGGGTTTCCCAAGGTATTTCTCTCGAATTAAGGCAGCGCTGGCTTGCAAGTCCTCCTTTTTCAGAGTTTCGACTCCTCAGTGTAACTTTCCTCATTTTTACCCTTTGAGGAACCTTACCGATAGACGCAAAGTAAGGTTTTTGAAAGTTAGATTGGGAGTTTAATTTAGCTTTAGGAACCTATCCAGGGCTGCTACCATAGTCGGAGGCCAGCGACGAATATTTTTCACCCAGTTAATATCTTTGTAACGGCTATCAAGTCCATAGGCTGCTACCCAGTTACTTTCGGCTTCACCACCTTCCCCCCTGACCCAGTATGCAGCAGTGAGAGCGGCACGCATATCGGCGAATTTGGGGTATTTGCGGACGATATTTTTCATCTCACGAATTGCTGGATCGATTTCACCGATTTCATAAAGAGCGAGAGCCAAGTTCGCACGGGCAAAGGCAAAATTCGGGGCAATAAGTGCAGATTTTTTGTAGTCAGCGATCGCCAGATCCCATTTTCGCAAACCCCCCAAAGCATTCCCGCGATTATTATACGCCATTGCATCTTTGGGATCGAGTTCCAGCACCCGATTGTAATCAGCGATCGCCAGATCCCATCTTCCCAAACCCTCCAAGGCCGTCCCGCGATTTAAATAGGGGTCTGTGACATCTGGTGCAAGTTCTACAGCTTTGTTATAATCTGACAGCGCTTCACTCAACTTATTTTGACTCACCCGTGAATTTCCCCGGTTACTCCAGATAGCTGGATTTTGGGGAAACTGCTCAATAATCTCCGTCCAATATTTTTCGGCTGTGACAAAATCACCTTTGTTGGTAGCATCAAAAGCCTTTTTCGCCAACTCATCCCCAACTTGTAACTGTTCTTCAGTAATTTGGGGCTGTAGGGATTGTGCCATAACTGGTTGAGAGTGCCCAAACACCAGCAACAAACTCAAAAAAATAGCAATTAATTTAATCATCTGCGTTTATCTGCGTCCATCTTTAAAAATTCACAATGATTCACTTGTTAGGAGTTAGGAGTTAGGAGTTAGGAGTTAGGAGTTATGAATTTCGCTTTCTCTCAACCATTAACAACTAACAACTAACCACTAACCCCCAACCACTAACCACTAACAACTAACTTTTATTCACAACAAAGACAACTGTTCCGACGGAGGCTTAAAACCCATATGCTTGTAAGCAGCAGAAGTTGCAACTCTTCCACGGGGTGTCCGGCTCAAATATCCAATTTGCATCAGATATGGTTCATAAACTTCCTCAATTGTCTGAGTATCCTCACCTGTCGCTGCGGCAATTGTTTCTAATCCTACCGGACCGCCATTAAAGTTCTCAATTATTACAGTCAACATCCGACGGTCTGTCCAATCTAATCCGCATGGGTCTACCTGAAAGAGATGTAGAGCCTCAGATGCAATCCTCTCGCCAATTTCACCCGAATTTTTTACTTCCGCATAATCACGTACTCGTTTTAGTAATCTATTTGCTATCCGTGGCGTACCTCGGGAACGTCGGGCAATTTCTGTCGCACCATCATCCGCGATTGGCGTTTTGAGTACCTCGGCAGTGCGTAATATAATTTTGTTCAGTTCATCAACTTCATAAAATCGCAATTTTTGAACCAAGCCAAAGCGATCGCGTAAAGGTGATGATAATGCTCCAGCGCGGGTTGTTGCACCCACCAAAGTAAAGGGTGATAAAGGTATACTCCGAATACGAGCGCTTGGCCCCTTCCCGACAGTAATATCTAAACGATAATCCTCCATTGCCGGATAAAGGATCTCCTCAGTCATCCGGGAAAGACGATGGATTTCATCGATAAACAAAACATCCCCCGGTTTGAGATTCACCAATATTCCCACAATATCTCTGGGACGTTCTAATGCTGGGGCACTAGTAATTTTACAGCCAACCCCCATCTCCGATGCTAAAATCATCGCCATTGTGGTCTTACCCAAACCAGGAGGACCATAAAGCAGCAAATGATCCAACACTTCCTTTCTAGATTTTGCTGCTTGTATAGCAATTTCTAACACGTCCTTCAAATCCTTTTGCCCAATGTAATCGGCAAAACGCTGCGGACGAATACTGTCTTCTTGCTTGCTTTGTTCATCAACCGCAGCTTCTGGTTGCAAAAGCTTGCTATCTTCTTCAGAATTAATTAATTCGGTTCTCAAATTGTCGTCTGCTTTGGGGAACTCCCGACGCTGTTTTGGTTGTCGGTCTGGTTCTGAGGGCTGTTTTTTGGAGGAGATAATCGCCATAGTTGCTGCTGCTACTTTGATTTTAAGACTTCAAGATTGTCATGAAACGCCTATATGAGAGGATTTCCCGCGTTTCGGCAAAAATACGGATGTGAAAAAATTGTTTTTGAAATACGCTCGCCAATTTAGAATTTAAATTCCGGGTAATCACTACTGAGTAGAATCATAGTCATGCTAGCTAAAAGAATCTTACCGTGCCTGGATGTCAAGGCGGGACGAGTTGTGAAAGGAGTTAACTTTGTCGATCTCAAGGATGCTGGTGACCCAGTTGAACTGGCAAAGGTTTACAATGACGCTGGTGCAGACGAGTTAGTGTTTCTAGATATTACAGCCACTCATGAAGACCGGGGCACTATTCTCGACGTCGTTTACCGCACAGCAGAACAGGTATTTATTCCCTTAACTGTGGGTGGTGGCATTCAATCCTTAGAAAATATTAAAAATTTGTTACGAGCTGGCGCAGACAAGGTTAGTATTAATTCGATGGCGGTACGCGAACCAGACTTTATCGATCGGGCGAGCGATCGCTTTGGAAATCAATGCATAGTTGTAGCAATTGATGCTAGACGACGAAATGAACCCAATAATCCAGGTTGGGATGTTTATGTGAGGGGCGGTAGAGAAAACACTGGTATAGATGCCTTGGAGTGGGCAAAAGAAGTCGAAAAACGCGGCGCAGGAGAACTTTTAGTTACAAGTATGGATGCTGACGGTACCCAAGCGGGTTATGACTTAGACTTAACACGGTCTATTGCCCAATCCGTAGAAATACCCGTTGTCGCCTCTGGTGGTGCAGGAACCTGCGAACACATCCACGAAGCCTTGACAACAGGTAAGGCCGAAGCTGCATTATTGGCCTCGCTGTTACATTACGGGCAATTAAGCGTCGCAGAAATCAAAACTTATTTAAGCGATCGCACAGTCCCCGTCCGTATGGCTTCTTAAGCAAAGATTAAATCTCTTGCCCCACCATTGGGGTTCAAGACACTCATAAAAATAGATGTTAATATTGGTCAAGAAGAATTAAGAAATATTAAGAAATATGTTGATACCTATTTTAGTTTTTGATGTAGCGCTGGTGGCATGGTCGCTGCATTTAATGGAAAGAGCCTTCCAGAGTAAAGAATTTTCCTTGATGTTGGCAGGAATGCTGGTTGCTGTGGCAGCGGCGGCGATGATGGTAGTTTACTTTCTGATGGGGCACTGTATGAGCTATTTACTGCAAGTGCGTACTTGAGTATTGATTATTCTATAGATAAAAAATATAAATTATGGAGAAAGTAGTTGACAAACTACTATAAAATAAGGTAACATTGGTAATTGATTATGTGGGGTTATAGCGCAGTTGGTAGCGCACCTCAATGGCATTGAGGGGGTCAGCGGTTCGAATCCGCTTAGCTCCATTTTTAAGTTAATAACTATTGTCATTTTAAAGTTTTTGTCCAAAATCGACATTGCAGTTAGACAATGCTGCCAATCCCAGTGTCGCTGAGTAGGAATTTTTGGAGCAATACCCATAGTTATGTCAGTTGCCATTTGCCAAAGAATGAAATTATCATAACCCTCTTGAAAAATAATTATTGTTATTTAGCCTTGGAAGAATGTTGGGAGGCTTATGATTAGCAAAGTAACATAACTCCTATCTTGCATCTGTACGTGTAAATTCTTATTCACAGGTTTTGCAGTCACTAATTTAACGTCTAACTATGATACTCAAATAGTCCTCTTTCAGAGGACTTTGGCTATTAGACAGGGACTTCTAGTCCCTGGCGGACGAAAGCGCTGTCGATAAATCTATAAATACTTAGTTCCTTTTCTGTTTGACAATATAATTGGTGCATTCCGGTCAGCCTAGTAGCGGGCGCAGCAAACGCGGAGCGTAAAATATGAAAATAACACATTTTCTTGCAACCCTTGCTATATATGGATTGTTGAATGTGTTAGCTGCTCCCGGTTGGGTTGAGGAACGAAACCCAACATTTGGGCGGGTTATTGGGTTTCGCAAAGCCTCAACCCAACCTACGATTCTGCGTGGGCTAAATTTCTTTAGCCCACCTGCGTGGGCTTTGTTTAATTAGCCACACCATTCTATGGTGACGGCGGGATTCCGGGTTTCGGAGGGGTCTTACCCCTGATTCGCCAACAGTATCCCCCATGTTGCATGTCTTAACTTGATTTACACTAATTGTGGTTAGCTGAGTAATAGTACGACTGCAAGCATAGGTAGGGGGTGCAATGTCTGGAATAAGTACTCGTTGGTTTTTGGGAATCGCTAACTGGTGTGCAATAGTTAGTGCGTTCGCCACTTCTGCCAATTGCGCTCTTGCCCAAATAACCCCAGATAGCACTCTACCCAATAATTCCAGCGTCAACTTAAATGGCAGCACGTTCAACATCACAGGAGGAACATCTGCCGGAAGTAATTTGTTTCACAGTTTCCAGCAGTTCTCTGTTCCCAATGGTAACGCTGCAATATTTCAAAATCCTGTTAACATTCTGAACATTATCAGCAGGGTGACAGGTGGGTCAATTTCTGAGATAAATGGGCAGATTGGCACGTCGGAGTTGGGTAGAGCTAATCTGTTTTTGATAAATCCCAACGGGATTGTTTTTGGACAAAATGCCCGTTTAAATGTTGGCGGCTCTTTTGTAGCGACAACTGCCAATGCGATCGGGTTTGGTAATCAAGGTATTTTCAGCGCATCGAATCCGAATAATCCTGCCTTGCTGACAATTAATCCTTCTGCTTTAGTCTTCAATCAAATAGCAAAAAGTATTGAAAATAAGTCAAGAGCACCTATTGAAAATAATCCGGCGGGGTTTGAAGCATTTGGTTTGCGTGTTCCGAATGGTAAGAGTTTACTGCTTGTTGGTGGCGATATCAAGATGGATGGCGGTCAACTGAATGCTTATGGTGGTCGAGTCGAGTTGGGGGGATTAGCTAACCCTGGGACTGTGACGCTTCTCAATGATGGCAACAATTTGAGCAGTAGCTTTCCGATTGATGTAGCGAGAGCAAATGTATCTCTTGATAATGGCGCTCGTGTGTCCGTGCAAGCAGCAGGTGGCGGTAGTATCGCAGTCAACGCTCAGGATTTAGAAGTTTTGGGAGGAAGCATCCTCAGCGCTGGTATTGGGCAAGATTTGGGGTCAGTTGACACTGTTGGTGGGGATATTACGCTCAATGCCACAGGGGAAATAAAAGTTGTAGGGCAAAATAGCAGAATCTACAATTATGTGCGACCGCGAGGACAAGGTAAGGGGGGTAATTTGATAATTAAAACCCGTGAATTGCTTGTTCAGAATGGGGGAGAGGTCAGTACTATCACTCGAGGTCCAGGTAAAGGGGGAAATTTGACTGTCACAGCTGAGTCTGTGAAAGTTTCCAACGGTGACCTGCTTGCACAAACTAGGGAAAACGCAACAGGGGCGGCGGGAGACCTGACGATTAATACTGGTAATACTGGTACTCTCCGAGTGCAGGATGGGGGACGGATCAGTGCTAGCACTTATGGTGCGGGTCAAGGGGGAAATTTGACTGTCACAGCTGGGTCTGTGGAAGTTTCCAACGGTAACCTGTTTGCACAAGCTAACGAAAACACAACAGGGGCGGCGGGAGACCTGACGATTAATACTGGTACTCTCCTAGTGAAAGATGGGGCACAGGTCAGTGCTAGCACTTCTGGTTCGGGTAAAGGGGGAAATTTGACTGTCACAGCTAGGTCTGTGGAAGTTTCCAATCGCGGTGACCTGCTTGCACAAACTAGGGAAAACGCAACAGGGGCGGCGGGAAACCTGACGATTGAGACTGGTAGTCTCCGAGTGCAGGATGGGGGACGGATCAGTGCTAGCACTTATGGTGCGGGTCAAGCGGGAAATTTGACTGTCACAGCTGAGTCTGTGGAAGTTTCCAACGGTAACCTGTTTGCACAAGCTAACCAAGACGCAACAGGGGCGGCGGGAAACCTGACGATTGAGACTGGTACTCTCCTAGTCAAGGATGGGGCAGAGGTGAGTACTAGCACTGATGGTTCAGGTGAAGGAGGAAATTTGACTGTCACAGCTAGGTCTGTGGAAGTTTCCAATCGCGGTAACCTGTTTGCAGAAGCTAGGAAAAACGCAACAGGGGCGGCGGGAGACCTGACGATTAATACTGGTACTCTCCTAGTGAAGGATAGGGGAGAGGTCAGTGCTAGCACTTCTGGTGCGGGTCAAGGGGGAAATTTGACGGTGAATGCCTCAGATTCGGTTGAAGTTTCCAATCGCGGTTTCCTGCTTGCAGAAACTATCGGAAACGCAATAGGGGCGGCGGGAAACCTGACGATTGAGACTGGTACTCTCCGAGTGCAGGATGGGGGAGAGGTCAGTACTAGCACTTTTGGTGCGGGTCAAGGGGGAAATTTGACGGTGAATGCCTCAGATTCGGTTGAAGTGACTGGCACCACAGCCAATGGTCAAAGTGGCAGCAGTTTGGCAGCTGAAACTCGAGGCACGGGGAATGCTGGTTTATTGAGCATTGATACTGGGAGGTTAATTGTCAGGGATGGGGGTACGGTTACTGTGCGCAATGAAGGCAAAGGCGGAACAAGCCAAGCCGGAAACCTACAAATCACTGCTCGCTCTATCAACCTCGATCAAGGAAGCTTGACAGCTAATACCAACTCAGGTAGTAACGGTGGTGATATCATCCTAAACGCTTCAGACTTATTACTCTTACGCAACAACAGCACAATCTCTGCGAGTGCGGGTACTACTGATGCTGGTGGCAATGGTGGCAACATTACTATCAATGCCCCGTCAGGCTTTATCGTTGCCGCTCCCAATGAAAATAGCGACATCACCGCTAATGCCTTCAGTGGCAGTGGTGGAAGAGTCACGATTAACGCTACTGGTATTTATGAAATCGCGCCACTTAGTCGGCAAGACCTTGAAAGAAGGTTGCCTCCAGGTGCCGTTTTAAACCCGCGTCAACTTCCAACAAATGACATCACAGCAATTTCTCAGCAAAACCCTTCTTTAAGTGGTCAGGTAAATCTCAACACACCCAATGTAGACCCCAGCCAGGGATTAGTGCAACTGCCCACGGTTCTTGTAGATACTCCAAGGCTAGTGGCCTCTGGCTGTGCCGCTTTTGACTCGGGAAACAGTAGTTTCACTATCACCGGACGCGGTGGTTTACCCCCCAGCCCTGAGGAACTCCTCACTAATGATGTGGTGTGGTCAGATAATCGGATTTTGCAGACTATGACGCAGCAACGTAGCTCAGAGAAACCCGTAGCAGAACCAATACTGAAACCTAAACCTGAACCCGTGGCAATTGTCCCTGCTACTGGTTGGGTATTCAACGGTAAAGGGCAAGTAACGCTTATATCCTCTGCACCCAAGGCCACTGGTTTGGGGTCTAATCCTGCTAATTGCCCTACACAGTGAACTTTTTTTTTAAAGCCTTCTTGCCCCCAATTCTGGGCTACCGTGTACACACAAGTTGAAAAAACCTTAATTTGTCCCTCAAAGCCCCTCACCCTAGAAGGGTGGGGCTATACGGGCCAAGCCCACCTGCGTGGGCTACCCTTGTCTGCGTCCCGTGAGGGATAGGGGAACGCCAAGGGCGAATGTTGGTGTAGCCCCACCCTTGCAGGGTGAGGGCTATAGGATTTGTGTGTACACCGTAGCCAATTCTGGGGGAGAGGAAAATTCAAAACAGTTGTGACTAAATATCTTCGGGCATTACATTACAAAATTTTCTTAAGGTTGAGTACAAATCCAGGTAACACATCCTCACAACTCACTGATATAGGCGATTCCAGGGTTTCTACCGCTCTACCCAAACGATAAATCTCAACCTGTTTGTCTTGAGGGTTAATCAGCAGTCCTAGCCGTACTCCCAGCCGCTGATATTCAATCATTTTTTTTTGCAAGTCATTTAAACTGTCAGTAGTGGAGCGTAACTCAATTAGGAAATCAGGCACTACCGGGATAAATTGCTTGAGAGAAACACCTTCTAAGCGGGAGTTTTCAATCCAAGAGACATCAGGAGACAGTTTCCCCCCACCAATTGCGGAGAAATCGTAGCCAGTGGAAGAGTCGAAGGTTTTCCCTAATTCGGTTTGTTCGTTCCAAGCCCAAACTCGACCAAACAAATTTCCATTTTTCTCTCCACTCTCCCCGAATGTGGGTGCCATGACAATCAATTCTCCCTTGTTGGTTAATTCAAGGCGCAAATCTGGATTATCTTGGCACAATCCATCGAACTGCTCTGGAGTGACGTGGAGGTATTTACTGCGGACGTTGAGTAAGAGTGGTTCGGTATTTGTGGCATGAGCGATCGTCATATTGCCTCCTATATGATTCATTTGTAAGGGGGACAATTTTTTCTTCCCAAATTCTCGTTATATCCCAGCGAAATCCAAAAGTGAGCTTTTTTTGCAATGCTTCTATTGTATTAGACAGAGATTATCCCGACAATTATCCCGACAGAAATTATAAATCGAATGGCACTAAGTTAACAGGTTTTTAAGCCAAGAAATAAATTTCGCAGCTTAAAGCTTAAACCCATTTAAACTGACATCTTGTACCATTCTCAACAAGCCCAAAATTCAGCCCTGAAATAAATTTCGGGCTAATAGCTCAAGTAAGCTAAAGCTTACTGAATAAGCTTTTTAACCCATTAAAATGGGTTTTAGCTTTCAGCCCGTTCGCGCAGCGTCCCGAAGGGATAATTGATTTCAGGGCTTGTTGGGATTGGTGCATTCCGGTCAGCCTAGTAGCGGGCGCGGCCATCGCGGAGCGTAAAATATGAAAATAACACATTTTTTTGTAACCCTTGCTATATATGGATTGTGGAATGTGTTAGTTAGGAGTTAAAACGGGTTAAAACTCTTATTTTAGTTAGCTAAAGCTAACTTTATCTCAGTATTGCGGAAGGAATAATTGGTTTAATTTCTGGGAAAAATTTTTCTTCTTTTACTTTTAAATTAAAAGCGTCAGTAGCTCGTTTCAATGTCGTAAACTGGCTGTAAGACATTTCGATGCCCTCATAATTATAGAATGTCGGCGAATAATTAATCGTTGCGTTACTACAGGTTTCACGCTTTTCCTCTCAAGGTAACTGATAAGCAAACTAAAATCTTATTTTACAAAATAGAGTATAACTAAAATAAGATTTAAAATTTGCTCTCTTATTTCACGCCACTAAAATAAGACTTCCACTCATCTGGTTATATTATGCGAAGTGGTCGATATGTAAAACATAATTATCTAATGGACACTTTTTCACGAAGAATATTAATTTTTTTCGCATCTTCGTGTAAATGTAGATTTAACACTACTAACTAGATAAAATTGCCATCAACAAAAAAACTGCCAGGAGAAAATGTCCGTAAGCTGGCTGCGGAAAGACAGCAGTCAGCCATGCTGCGTTATGCTGCTTCGATAGGTGTTTTAGTTGGGACAGTCATGTTATTCAGTATTTTGGGTACTTCTTCCTTGGGAGTGTTGCTCTCGTTAGGAGGATTGGCAGGCTCCTACTATTTATACCGCAGCGGGCAACACCTGATGAAACGAGCCGATGATGCTCAACGTGGTGCTAAAGCTGAAACAGAGGTAGCTGAATTATTGCGTCCATTGAAACGTAAAGGATGGCAAGTAGAATACAACCTCAGAATTAAGAGATGGGGAGATGCGGATGTGGTGCTGCACTCTCTGAAAGGCAATTGGTATGTTGTTGATGTAAAGTCCCACGGTGGTACTAAAGTTTTTGAAGATAGTCGTTTGCGAAAGCGCTATGGCAGAAAAATTTATTATTTTAAAGAAGGGGATTTGATTGACAAAGTTAAAGGTCAAGCAAAGGAAGTTAAGAATTTAAAAGGTGCGCGGTCGGTGACTGCACTATTGTGTTTTACAAAAGGTGATGTAGATATTCTTGGTAATAAGGCTGGTGGTGTTTATGTTGTAGCTGCTGCTGATTTGGTCAGTATTTTGTTGCGTTTGGATAGATAATCAGGACTTATACCAATTCTGTATGAGGTTGCGCTTTATTCACCCACACCCTAGAAGGGTGGGGCTATACGTTGCTTGCTTCCCCGGAGGGATACAAAGCCCACCTGCGTGGGCTAATTAGGCGCATCTTCATAAAGAAATGGTATGAGTTAAATCAAACACCTGATATAGAAAGACTACAAAACGTCAAAAAACTACTAGCAATTGCTAAAATTAAAGTAATTACTGGCTTATGGATTCAGGAGCGAGCTGCTGAACTCCAAATAATGGGATTTTCAAGTTATGACGCTACCCACATCGTTAGCGCCGAAAGAAGTCAACTAGATATATTCCTTACGACAGATGACAGATTTATCAAAAAAGATGATGTATTTACAGAAATAAAACAATTGCAGGAAGACGACACCAATCAATACGAAGAAATTATTGAGTAACACACAAAGTTACTAACTTCGACCTTTCAAACCCAGCCGATATATTTATTGCACGGGAAAAATTAAAATGATTGACTTAGAGACACTTGAAAAACTACAAAGTGCATCCGTAGAAGAACGTATCTATATAATTGAAGCCATCCTACAATCCCTAAAAAACGATTTAGGAAGCAGTCCCAAAGTTAGCCTCTCGATTAAACCCTTCAAAGTCCGTCAATTTAGCTTAGGAGAAGACATTAACATTGACCGAGAAGAACTTTATGCCGAACGAAATGTATGACAGTTTACGCTATTGATACCAACCTTCTTGTCTACGCTCATAATCTCGATTCACCATTTCATGAAAAAGCCAAAAACTTTTTATAAATGGTTATGAACGGGCAAAATACAGACGAAGGAATAACCATTTGTATCCCAGCACAAGTATTAACGGAGTTTGTCAGCGTTATAACATGGCAGCGACTGGAAAAACCGCTATCACTCCCACAAGCAACCGATGTAATTAAAGACTATTTAAACTCAGGTGTAAGAATAATTACTCAACGCGAGACTTATATGAATAACTTTATAGACCTAATGGAGAAAGTAACCGCTCGCAAAAAAATATTTGATGTCGCGTTGGCAGCAACACTAAAAGATAACGAAATTCAAGGGCTATATACTGTTAATGTATCTGATTTTAAAGCGTTTGATTTTTTGGAAGTCGTTAATCCATTGGAGTTACCATAGCTTAACACCTTTTTATTACTCTCGCCAGATAAAAACTCGAAACCCTTGTTTATAAACATTTTGCAAACTGAAGAGGAAAACAACGAAATTGACGGAGATTAAACAGCAAGGATACAAAGCTTTAATTGATGCTTTAGGTGTGGCAGGCACATTGAAATTTTTACAGCAGTTAGGAGTTGATTATGGCGACTATACTATAGAGCGTCATCAATGGCTAAATCAACTTACAATAGAGGATTTTCGTAGCTATATTAAACAAAAACGTCAGTGAAATTATGCTTCTATATTTTGCCTTTAGAAGTATTAATACAATCGGTTGTTAATCTCTTATATAATGAACTTAAAAAATGAGTGAAGAATTTACCAGATGAAAACCATTCATTAAGTGACGGCTCAACAGGCACAAGCAGCAGTTAATCAGTTTATTAGCGATTATATAAGCGATCGCTTCACTGCCGACCAAGCTCAACTTGCCATTACAGGTGAGGTATGGCAAGTTCCTCTGATCTTGGCTTACCCGACGATTGGTTCGTTAGGGCAAGTGGGATTTGTATTAGTTAGCACCTCATCAGAAACGATTCTCTCACATACGCCTTTCGATGAAATAAAGCAAGCAGGACTTCGGCTCTACGAAGCAAACCGGGATGCAGTCCAAACTCATTTTTCATAAACAGGAAACACTTTATTCATGTGTCCCTGCTTGCTTACGCATGGTGCTTTCTGCGTTTGAAGTGGATATAAGTGAGGTTGAGTTACGGCAGCAATGTGATTGTACTCCGTTTGGAACAGAAGCGCTAAAAGCCGTTGATGCAGTTCGCAATCTAGGATTTTCTAGGACTGCAAAGTGTACTCTTACCATTAATGAACTCTACTTCCTACTCGAAGTTAACGTGTATCCAATTGTATTTGTCAATTTGTTGCCAATTGATGGAGTCAAAGTTGCACATGCGATGATTGTTGTTGCGATCGCTCAAGGAATCGTTACAGTGTATGACCCACTTCAAGGAGAACGAAATTTACCTCATTCAACGTTTGATACTGCTTGGGCAATGATGCACAACTTAGCAATCTTGGTGCAAAACTGATATACAACTCATATTTGATTTTTGAAATACCCTACGTATACTTAGATTTTTAAACGCATTCGCCCTTGGCGTTCCCGTAGGGTAGCGCAGGCTACGTCAACAAAAATCTAATCGGATTGCTATATTACCGATACGTGCTTCGCATCGGCTAACATCAATGCCGAAATTGAAAAGTGCCATTCAACTATTTGATAGATTAGTAAGCAAATAGCTAATATATTTTGCCTATATGAACAACCCAGTAGAACTCCCTAGCGGTAAAATTTTAAATATAGCTCGTTTTGTTGCACTAATTCCAAATACTGACACCTGCAACATTAGCTATGACCTCATTTTAGAGGGTTATTCTAGCCCAATTTATTTAGAAGCATTAGACGCTAATGCGTTGAAACAAATTTTACAATTAGAGAAAGATAACAAAAATACCAAGACATATTTAGATTGGGATAAAGACGAACAGTTACGGAAAAATCAAAAAGCGATCGCTCTTTTAGCTAAACGTATAGAACGTCACCAAAATATGTCTGAAGAAGAATCAAAAGAACGAGAAGAATTATTTGAGGAATTCAAGCAAAGAATTGATTCAGAAAGGCTGCCAGGGCAAAAGTTGTATTCGCAATCATGATAGTTTTTATTGACATTAAGTTATAAGAAAATTTCCAATACAATAGGACTTACAGCTAATAGTTTAAATTTCCCGCACCAACTCGCTGTTATCATTAATACCTTGCACAAATGGTGATCGCGGATGGGAAAATTAATGAGCTTCATGTTCCTTTGCGTATTTAATCGCCAATTCGCTTTTTCCCACACCACCCATCCCAGCGACGGCGGAAATCGCTACGGTGCGGGGTTGTTCTAATTGTTGGTGGAGGTTGGTAAGTTCTTTTTCGCGTCCCACAAATTGGCGGACACCAGTATAAGGAATGTATTTTGGGCAATTTATCGGCTTTTCAGTTTGGTAAATGCGATCGCCTATATGACAATCTCTACCTTCAGCGATATTGACAACATACTTACCTATTTGTGTAGATATGGCGTTTAAGTCGGGATCGTAACTCATTTGTGTCTACGCTGATTATAAATATTACTCAATACAAGTAGATGCTATAAAATTCCTAATAATTTGTGAAAATGATGTTTATGTAACGAACCACATACGCGCTATGTATGTTCTTGTAAGGTAAGGCACAAAAAAGGGAAGAAAGGTTTCTATGCAAATCTAAGGCAAATACAGTGGACTATTGGTTTGAATTATTACACACTACAATTTTATAGTTAGCGAATCTCAGAGACAGCCTTATACAATAATTTGTGTTAGTAGACAGTTGTATTTTCTAGGAGACCAAAGTGCAGAATAGTGTATTCGATGACATCAAGGTTATTGGCGAATGTGAAGACCCTGAATGGATAGCTACAAAGCTGCAACACATGAAAGACCCTGATGTGAAAAGCGATATAGAGAATACTAATTTGGAACAGGGTGACAAAGGAATTTTAGAGTTTTTAAACTTAGTGCAAGATCAGCCTTGGATGTATGCCACGCATAAATTTGGCTACATTGCTCCTCTAAAACGAGGTTCAATACAGCCTCAACCTATCGAACATCCCAGCGCAATAACGGCTGACAAAACTCTCAAAAACAGTCGCATCAACATTCGTTTAGACCGCTTGCATATTGAAAAGTATCCTGGGGGAGGTACGCACAATGTTGTTGTTACTTTTGCTGCTCGCAACCAAGTAGCCGAAACGCAAGAGTCAGTCAGCTTTAGCCAAACTTATCGCGTACAAGAGGGACAGTCTGCTGGTATTACTGGCTACCCTGTATTTATCGGTTTGAATGTGGGTTCCCAGGGAATAGCCTTTGAATGCTCAACCGTGAACGTTAAAAATGAGGAAGACCAGGCAATATTAACCGCTTTAGAATCTTCACCCTTTCAAAGTGGACTCAAACTTTTGACAACAGCCCAACCAGCGATCGCACCTTTTACAGAAATTACTTTGGGAGTAGTCAAGTTACTAGCTAAACGCAATGAAAATGTTGCTGTACAAAAATTTTATCTAGGATTGGACTTTGAAAATGCGGCAATGGGCTGTCGTCTAGCTGAGGGAAATTATATTGCAGTACAGGTTTCTGATGAAATAGCGATTGATTGGAAGCGATGGGTTTATAAACCAGATATAGGTGCAATTGTGCATAAGACCGATAATTATGAAATGCTTCCTTACAACTATGTAATTTTCCGTGTCAGTCGCTACGAAGCATAATAAATTAATTTGGCGATAACCAATAAAATTGATAGAGTGAGAAGAAAATGAGCGAGAAATTTATTAATGGCTATGCACTATTAATTGGTGTGGGAGAGTCCCTTTATAAGCCGTGGTCTTTGCCAGTAACAGTAAAAGATACTCAAGCAATTTATGCTGCTTTAATTGACCCTGAACTGTGTGCTTATCCTGATGATAAAGAACATATTCGGGTACTGAATAATCAAGATGCAACGAAGGCAGCTATTCTAGAAGGCTTGAATTGGTTAAAAGAAAAGGCAGAATCTGACCCTCATGCAACTGTTTTTGTTTACTACTCAGGACATGGTGGTTTGCAAACAAATAAATATTACCTACTACAACATGATGTCAAGCCGATGAAGCTTGGAGAATCGGCATTATCAGCAGAAACTTTCACAGAAGCATTGCGGCAAATTCAAGCTGAACGTTTGTTAGTTGTTATTGATAGCTGTCATGCAGCAGGAATGGCAACTTCTAAAGAGGCAGATTTAGAAGATGAAGAATTTGGCGATTTTGTTAGATTTGCTCCATCTAAAGATTTGATTAAGGAATTGAAACAAGGTAAAGGTCGAGTAGTTTTTACTTCCTCGGAAGGAGAACAAAAGTCTTTATGGGTTAAAGATAATAGCATCTATACTTATCATTTTTTAGAAGCTTTGCATGGTGCAGGTAATCAGCCAGGTGATACGGAAGTGCGACTTTCTAATTTGATGAATCATTTAAGTAAAGCCGTACCTGAAAGTGCAAGAAAATTAGATAGAGAGCAAACTCCTCAATTTGATATGACAGGAGGAAATTTTGTAATTGCCAAGCTGCAGGGTGGTAAAGGTTTACCTGATAAGGGATGGGATGACGTTAAGCCACAAGCGATGCAAAAAATCAATAAAATTGCTGAGACAATAAATCAATATGGTAAATTCATTACTAATATTAATGAAGCTAGTAATTTCCACATAGGTGATGTTTACAACAAATAAAACAAATGAGGCGCTAAAATCTAAATAGTCAATTAAACTTAAAAAGTGAGTGAAGAGTTTACCAGATGAAAACCGTTCCTCAAGTGACGGCTCAACAGGCACAAGCAGCAGTTAATCAGTTTATCAGCGATTACATGAGCGATCGCTTTACTGCCGATCAAGCCCAACTTGACCTTACAGGTGAGGTATGGCAAGTCCCTGTAATTTTGGCTTACCCAATGATTGGTTCGTTAGGACAAGTGGGATTCGTATTAGTCAGCACTTCATCAGAAACGATTCTCTCACATACGCCTTTCGATGAAATAAAGCAGGCAGGACTTAGGCTCTACGAAGCAAACCGGGATGCAATCCAAACTCATTTTTCATAAACAGGAAACACCTTACTCGTGTGTCCCTGCTTGCCTACGCATGGTGCTTTCTGTGTTTGAAGTGGATATGAGTGAGGCTGAGTTACGACAGCTATGCGATTGTACTCCGTTTGGAACAGAAGCCCTAAAAGCCGTTGACGCAGTTCGCAATCTAGGATTTTCTAGAACTGCAAAGTGTACTCTTAGCATCGATGAAGTCTTTGCCCAACTCGAAATTAAGGTGTATCCGATTGTATTTGTCAATTTGCTGCCAATCGATGGAGTCAAAGTTGCACATGCGATTATTGTTGTTGCGATCGCTCAAGGAATGGTTGCAGTGTATGATCCACTCCAAGGAGAACGAAATTTAGCTCGTTCGACGTTTGACACTGCTTGGGCGATGATGCATAACTTAGCAATCTTGGTACAAAACTGATATGACCATTTGCCGAAATTGAATACCTTGGGCAAATTTACTCAGTCTTATAGTATATTAATGCTAGTAAGAACACAAAAGCCAGCACCGCTACCTGGAGGTAATCTTGAACGCAGTCGGCAAAGTAGACGCGATTCTCAACACATGGTTTGACTACATTGCTTTGGATGATTACAGTAACGCCAGGATTGAAGCAGGCAAGCAAGATATAGTAAAAAAGCTGGGTATAAATCTATCCGGCAACAATGTATTAATTGACCAAGCCACTTTTTCGGAACTCCAGCAAAAAGTCAGTAAAGCGCAACAAAAACAACAGGAAAGTGTATGGGCTTTATCATTTCCACAATTTCTAGATGTAGAGCAAGGAAAATCTTATCTTTGTCCTTTGTTTAGTTTGGATGTTACATCCATTCTCAAAGGAGAGTACAGAGAACAAGGTTGGAATATTGAGGATTTAAAACTCTCTGAAGCCGGAGACAATTTAGCTACCTTCTTGGGACTAGACGACGAACAGCGCGAAAATTTGATTACCGAAGATGGGTTGCGACGTTTTCTTGAAACAACCTTTGATTTACAATTTGGAACTTATGAAGAGTGGATGTGGCAAGTTACCATCCCTCGTCGATATAGAATCCAACGACAACCGTACTTGTTTGAGTTTACCGGAGGTAGATTTTCGGTAAATCTCAAGAAAGACTTAAAAGAAATCAAATCAGGCTCAAAAAATTGGTCAAAAGGACATCCAGCTTACGAATATTTATTCGGTACACCTCAGCCTCCAGAACACGAAGTTACTTACATGGGTGCTTTCCCAACCCATGCACCAACTAATTCGCAATTAACAGCAATAAAGCATGCTCAAACTGAACCTATAACTGCTGTGCAAGGCCCCCCAGGTTCTGGGAAAACCACCCTTATACTTCATCTTATCGCCCAACAGGTAGTCCAACGCGCACTTAGATTAATTGAGAAAGATGAGGATATTAATAACCTAATAATTATTAGCAGTACTAATAACAAGGCAGTTGATAATGTCATTGAAAAGCTAGATGAATGGTTGACAGATGAATCGTTAAAACATGATTTACTTTATCTCAAAGGAGGAAGTAAAGCTAATATCCAATCAATAGGAGGTGCTACAGAAAAAATACAAAAAGCAGTTGACTATCTACAAAAAAATAATTTTGATGAAACCCATTACAATAATATAAAACAGCAAATCAAACAAATTAAAGATAATTTTATAACTGAGGAATCTACTTATTTAGAACAGAATCGCCAAAGGAATTTATCTGAACAAAGACTACCTGAAGTTTTAAAACAAATACAGACACTTGAAGACAATTTACAGGAAGCAGTATCCACCCAAAAGCAATATCAGGTAAGGTCAAGACAATTAGTAGAGTATGAGCAACTACCAATAGAAGCTTATCGAAAAATTAAGTTGCGGTTTGATAACATAGAAAGACAGCTACCTGAAGGAACATTACCTTGGTGGATTCGTTTATGGCGCTGGGTGACTAGGAATACAGAAGAAAAGATAATAACAAAGGTCGCTTTAGCTTGCGAATCAGCGATTGCGAATACATTTAATACTCCTTTTCCTGTAGAAAATCCCAAAAATCGCACTGATTTAATTCAACAACTAAGATTAGTTACAGAAAGACTAGAAAAAGCGGATGAGTTATTAAGTGTACAAGGAAAATCACAAAAAGTTTCTCAAGACATAACCACTACAGAGCAGGAAAGAGATAATGCACGTAGAGAATCAAATATTCTAGAAAACTTATTAGCTACTCCCTTAGAAGATTTTTACCTATCCTTTCACAAAAATTTTCATGACCAGCACAAGGAATTATTTTTCCTATCACGAGAATTTCTCACTCAGCAAGCACTTTGTTCTAAAGAGCGTGTAAAACCTTCTTTAGAACTGTATGCAAGTGTTATTTCTGGAGGAGGTTGGAAAGATATAGATAGAATGGCAGAAAATCTCGATGAGCATATTAAAAATTTGAGTTTAATGTTTCCTGCCATCACCAGTACATTACTTTCAATCCGAAATATGCTTCCGTGGGTTTCCCAATGTGTTGACCGCACAATTATAGACGAAGCCGGAATGATTGACTTGCACAAAACCTTTCCTTTGTTAGTGCGATCGCGTAAAGCTATTATCGTCGGAGACCCTCTACAAATTGAACCTGTAATCACTCTGAGCAAGCAGAGACGGGGTAACTACCGTCAAACAGCGTTTCTGAATAAAGGATTAACAGAAAATGATTACCATCGTTACAGTCCAGAAGAGGAGTATAGCGCTACTACCTATCATCGCGCAGCAGGAACAACAGGAGAAGATAATGATAAGGGTCAAGGGATTTGCTTAATAGAACATTATCGCTGTCAACCTAGCATTATTCAATATTGCAATACGATTGCTAACTATGGGTTAGAGGTAAAAACAGAACCAGTTAATTCTTTATTAGAATCACACTTAATTGCATATCATGTTGAAGGCAATATCCATAATAATATTAATGAAGAAGAAATTACTGCGGTATGTGAGATAGTTCAGCATTTACTGACTCAAGGCTACTCTATAGAAGATATAGGCGTAATTTCACCATTTAAAGTTCATGCTGATGCATTAAAAGAACGTTTAACTCAAAAAATCTCTGGATTTAAGCACAACTCTATTGGAACAATTCACACTTTTCAGGGTTCCGAGAAGAGAGTAATTATCTTATCTACAAAGATATGCCGATCGCAAGATGATGTTTCTTGGATTAACAAACGACCAAACCTTCTTAATGTAGCTGTATCGAGAGCAAAAGAATTGTTTGTTTTAGTTGGTAATCTTTACAAGCTAGAGAAAGGAAACCTTACTCGTCAGCTAGTTGAGCATATTCGAGAAAATGGAAGAATTTCAGAGTATAAATCTGAAGCAGAAATCCCTCAAGCCGAGCCTGGAAGTACTTTTATTTATGATTGTGACCATTTTAATATTTTCCAAGAAGCTCTTGAACAAGCTGAAGAAGAATTGATAATTGTCACACCTTGGATTAGAGGTAATGAATCCACACGCTTTGTTGATGATGTAGTTTCAGCTTTAGAAAGAAGAGTTAAAGTTATAGTAGTTTATGGCAATAAAGGTGACGACGAAAACGATAATAATGATTCATCAACTGAAAATAATTTAAGAGAACTATTTTCTGAATATTCAGGTTCGCAGCTAATTCGTTTAGGTAGAGAAATTCATATTGAAAGTAGAGGAACAAACGAAAAAATATTAGTTTGCGATACTAAGTTTGCTATTCTAGGAACTTGGAATTGGCTTTCTCATCCTTACAGAAAGCAGTGCAGTCGGTCATTAATAAATCCCAAAATTCAAATTCGCAGAGAAACGAGTATACAACTTTCTGACTCGTCATCTATTGAAAATTTGAAAGCAAGAATTTATCAATTATTTAGATAATTATCAAAATTACATTTAAGAACAAACTACACGAAAACCAAATTCTTTATCAGCAACACTTGCATTCTCAGAAAAGCGAGATGCTGAACGGCATAAATTAAGAGAACAATCCCACGAACCACCTCGCAAAATTCGATATTCCTCATTTTCATCATTTAACCACGCACTACCATCTGATGGTGCGCCATAATAATCATCATGGTCATAATCAGCACACCACTCCCAGACATTACCATGCATATCAAATAGTCCAAAATCATTAGCAGGAAAATTACCAACCTCACTGGTCTGCTGACGATAAACACCGTTAATATTCTGGTTTTCTGCCTGAAAATTGGCTAAATCTGTTGTAATTATTTTGCCAAAATGAAATGGAGTTGAAGTTTTAGCACGACAAGCGTATTCCCATTCAGCTTCACTGGGTAAGCGATATGTCCGTCCTGTTTCCCTTGACAGTCGCTGGCAAAACTCCTGTACGTCATACCATGAAACCCTCTCCACAGGTAAGTTATCTCCCTTAAAGCATGATGGTTCAAACTCAAGGTGACGTTTGATTTTTGGCAGATTTGCAACTATTTTCCATTGTGCTTGAGTAATGGGATATTTACCTAGAAAAAAAGGTTTAATATTAACTATGCGTTGAGGACGTTCTTCTTCTTGGGATGCTTCTTCATCTTTTGCCGCTCCCATTTTAAATTTACCACCTGTTATGGAAACCATTTCTAGAACAACGCAATCCCGCAAATTTTCGATAAAATACTCAGCTTGTTTAGAGAAACGCTTAGTTTCCTTTCCTTGAGCATCTACAGTCACCACTTCAAAGTCAAAGTTTTTCAGAATTGGTGGTGGAACAGGTAAGATTAATTGCGTTTCTGAGTTATTTTTTGCTACATACTTGTCATCTTGTCTTTGAGGAGATGTTTGAATTTTTATTTGCTGGAGTGTTTCTAGAAAGTTTTGGAGAATTAACTTTGTTTCTTTATCTAAGCCCTGGTTATTGATGATATCGCCAATGTGCAGTCGATTAATTTCATTAGCATTAACGATATTTTTCGCTAACTGCATCTGATTTGAACCATTGATAGCCTCAAGATGTTGACGTAGTAAGGTAATATCCTTTTCGTCTCGACTTCCATCAAGAATACGGTTAAGTATCGTAATTAACTCATCAGGTTTATACATGAGATCAAAAAATCGCGATCGCTAGCTGGTTCGTCATAATTAGCCCACGCAGGTGGGCTTCGTTTGTATAGCCCCACCCTTCTAGGGTGTGGGTGAATTAAAATAAAACAGAACCTCCCCCTTATCTCCCAGCCTCCCCATCACCTCACTTGCTGTCCCAACCAATTACAGAAGCTAAAATGATAGAAACTGTAAAGAATTTCCCCATTTACTTGCTGAAAATGAAGGAACTCATACCAATTTTCTAGCACTTCTTCAACTTCATACTCATCCTCATCAATAATTTCCGCAATTGCACTCTTCGTAACTTGACCCTTCCCTTGCTGTGTCAGAGTTTGAACCACTGCCAATTTGAGAGCAGACAAACCATTCCGCTGCATTTTCTGCCAATGTTGTTGATAATATGCTTCTAAACTTGGTGGTAGCCGATCGCTCTCCAATGGTTCTGTGTTGAAACCTTCATTTATAGCGCTGATTATCTGGCTGACATACATGAAATTTGACCCCTCCCCCAACCCACAAGGTGTAAGGGAGGTTAAATTTCTTTCAATGTATACCCCTACATCCCACCGATTTTGTTCTGGATATTCAGCTAAATCAAGCCTCTGGGATGGTGTTTCAATTAATAAACCAGACTTTTCTCTGAGAAAGGGACGACGAGTGAGGAGAAAATAAACTCCTTCTGGGAGATACCGAGGGAGATAAAATAGATTTGTGCCTGGGGGTTGACTTTTGCTGTCAATACTATCTAATCCATCAATGGCAATTATCAAGCGTTGATTTGGTTGTAGCTTATCGCTAATTTTTTGCAGTAAAAGCGAGAGAAACCAACCCCCCTCTGTAGCATTATCAGGAAAATCTTTATCTTTCTCCCTCCCTGCTTGCGGGGAGAGTTGGGGTGGGGTTCTAGGATTGTGCAACCATTCGACTAATTGCGTACAAACACATTTCAGAAATTCCTCAACCCGATTTTTGCCCTCAAGTTGAGCATTGTAATAGACAACTTGAGGATTTTCCCTCACATACTTGGCGAGGATAGCACTTTTACCGCTACCAGGTTCCCCAACTATGGTAAAGTAACCCCGATTTTGGCGGTGGAGGAATTCGTTTACGGCTGTGAAGACAAATGAGCGACCAACAAAATTATCGTTCTTTTCGGAAATTACTTGCTGAAATTCACTCATGAGAGCAGGCTGTGAAGTGTTCATTGTTACATCACCCAACAAGGCAAAAGTAAAAAGTTAAAAGGCAAAAGAAAGAAAATCAAGGCAAAAGTTAAAAGTTAAAAGGCAAAAGAAAGAATAATAAAATCAAGTCAAAATAATTCTTTTTACTTTTTACTTGGTTCTTTTTACTTTTTACTTTTCAACATTTCTTCTAATCGCAGGAAATGCACCACACCGAATTCGTCACCCACTACTATTTCCATTTTATCTGCTGCAACGGCGCAACATTGTAACATTCCATCCCCTGTGAAAGTGGCAATTACCTTTCCTCGGGAAAAATCCCACACCTTCAGAGTCTTGTCACTTGAACCAGAAATCATTAGTTTGGTATGTGAGGCAATCGCTACTGCATTTACGGAGTCGGTATGTCCGGTGAGGGTTAATATTAGTTTTCCCATTTGCAGATCCCAAACTTTCAGGGTGTTATCAACAGAAGCGGAAATTACCAGCTTGTTATCGGGAGTTAGTGCGATCGCTGTTATCCAGTCTTCATGACCTACGAGAGTGAAAATTTCAGCTTTGGTTTTGAGATCCCAAATTTTCAGGGTGTTGTCCCTGGAACCGGATATTACCAATTGCCGATCGCTTGTGATTGCAACTGCTGTTACCCAGTCCTGATGTCCTGCAAGGGTAAAAATTTCGGTTTTGGTTTTGAGATCCCAAATTTTCAGGGTGTTGTCTGCTGAACCCGAGATTACCAGCCTACCATCGCTAGCGATCGCCACAGATGTCACCACATTGGTATGACCTTTAAATACAAAAAGTTCTTTTTCTGCTTTCAGGCTCCAAACTTTGATAGTCTTATTTTCGGAAGCGTAAATTGCCAGCTTGCCATTTGGGGTGACAGCAACAGCATTTATCCGGTGGAAGCTATTATCCCTCAAAGTTGAAATATGTTCGACCGTTTGCAGGTTCCAGAGTTTGAGGGTTTTGTCATCAGAAGCGGAAATTGCTAACTTTCCATCTTTTGTCAGCACCACAGCATTGACATAGGAATTGTGACCGATGGGGGAAAAAAGTGATGACTCTCTGGTTGCTAAGTTCCAGAGTTTGAGGGTTTTGTCATCAGAGCCGGAGATTGCCATTTTACCATCTGGGGTGACCGCGACTGCATTCACGTAGGAACTATGACCTTGGAGGGTAAAAAAAGACTCGCCATTTTCCAGATTTAAAACTTTGAGAGTTTTGTCTCCAGAATTAGAAATGACTTGTTTGCCGTCCGGAGTCACAGCTAAAGTACTAAATGAAGAATTATGACCCGTAAAAGTAAACAGCGATAAACCTGTTTCCAAATTCCAGAGTTTGAGAGTGCGATCACTGGAACTAGAAACGAGATATTTGCCATCGTTGGTGACAGCAACAGCACTTACTGAGGATTCATGACCAGTGAGGGTAAAAAATTCTTCTCCAGTTTCTAAATCCCAAACTTTGATAGTTTTGTCCTTGGAACCGGAAATTGCCCGATTATTATCTGGGAACATAGCCACGGTATTTACCCAGTCCCGATGACCTGTGAGAGTATAAATTTCCTCTCCAGTTGCTAAATCCCAAACCTTGAGCGTATTGTCCCAAGAACCGGAAATCACCTGTTTGCCATTGGGGGTGACAGCTACAGTTTCAATAGCGTCAAGGTGACCAGTTAAAGTTAAAATTTCCTCTCCGGTGGCTAAATTCCAGATTTTCAGAGTTTTGTCATAGGAACTAGAAATGACACGGTTGCTATCAGGAGTTACAGCCACAGCACTGACGGAGGATTGGTGGCCAGTGAGGGTGAATTTTTCCTCACCAGTTGCGAGACTCCAGACCTTGAGAGTTGTGTCATCAGAAGCAGAAATTACCAATAGGCTAGAGGGAGTTACAGCAACAGCATTAATTGCAGATTCATGACCTGTGAGAGTGCGTAATAACCAGCCACCAGGGGGAGTTAAGCTAGGGGTTAAGGGACGCAACCATGTAGTTTGACTTCCGAGTGCAGATTCGAGTAAGGCATGAATTTCTGGTAATTCAAAGGAACACAATCGTCCCCATAATTGACCGGCTAATTGGGTGACATCTTCAGCTAAGATGTGCGCTGATAGTAAGAGAGTGCCTTGAATTAACTTTAGTGATTTGGTTTTTTCGGGGTTGTATTCTGAGTTAGTTAATAATTCTGGGTCATTAATTAAATCGCAATCGTTAATTAGCGCTTGTGTGCCGAATGCGGGATGGCTAATTTTGGCTTGGATAAAGTCGAAATTAGTTAGAAGTTTGTAATATTTTTCGAGGTTGCCTGATTTAACTAGATTGTAAGGATAACTGCCAAGATAGGCTTTTTGAGAGTAAGATTTTTGTGGTGATGAGGTGTTCATTATTACCCATCGATGCCTTCTAAGCGGAGGAAATGCAACCGTCCGGATTTTTCGCCTGCTACAATTGTTACACCATCTGGGGCGATCGCACAGCAGTAGATGGGACTGTCCCCGGTAAAAGTTGTAACGACCTCTCTAGTTTCCAGATTCCAGACTTTCAGGGTATTGTCAACTGAACCGGAAATCACCTGTTTGCCATTGGGGGTGACACCTACTGCATTTACCAAGTCATTATGACCGTTAAGGGTACGTAGCAAACGTCCTCCTGGTGGGGTTAAGTTAGGGGTCAGGGGACGCAACCAAGGCTCAGTTTGTCCCTGTCTTACCTGTGCTAATAGTGCTTGTATTTCTGATATTTTCTTTCCTAGCAAACGTCCCTGTAATTGACTTGCTAATTGCTTGCTATCTTTACAAATAATATGTGCGGAAAGTTTCAAAGTTCCTTGAATTAATTTCAGCGCTTTAACCTTCTGGATGTCGTACTCTTGGTTCTTTTCTATATCATCAATCAAATCGTAATCGTTTGTTAGGGCTTGTATGCCCAATTCGGGATGATTAATCTTTGCTTCTATAAATTTAAATTCAGTCAGTGTTTTGCAATATTTTTCTAAATTACCAGACTGAATGAGGTTATAAGGATAACTGCCCAGATAGGCTTTTTGAGAGAAGGATTTTTGAGCTTTTATTTTGTTGGGAATAGTGACCATTTCATGCCATATTTTTGTTAATATTCACAGATGCAAAGCCGCTAAAGAAACCGCCAAACCGCCAAGGGTTAAAACTCCCCTCTTATAGCTAAAGTCCTCTTCAGAGGACTAATTACAGATTTCAGCAATAATCTTAATCAAGCAAATCCTTTATTTTTAGTCCATTGAAATGGACTTAAGCTATTAGACAGGGACTTATAGTCCCTGGCGAGTAACAGCGTGCTAGATAGCGATCGCATACAAGGGTAAAACATAATAAAGTTTAATATATATAGATTGTGGGCGAAAGCAACATGGCACAGACAACAGCCATCACGGACGCAATTAACAGTCTGGTAGACGCAGAAAACCGCTTTGGGTTCATTCGCATTGAGGACGAGGGGTTTTTCCCAGAGTGGTATGAAGGACTGCCAGCACTTACCGAAACGGATAAAGCGAACCTCGATGTCCTACGTCGCAGGTATCTTTACCATCGGGGTTTTGGGAATTTACTAGAAGGGACAGTGATGCTATTGCTTGTTTCCCCCTTACTTACGCTTGCCGGGTTTTACGACCCACCTTTCCGCATCAAAGCCGAAGAATCCGTGGATGTTGTGGTGGATGACAGTGAGGAAATTTTGCGTGGACGGATTGATGTTCTCGTTCTCCAAGAACGCTTTTGGGTGATGGTACTGGAATCTAAAAAAACCACCCTGTCGGTGTGGTCAGCAGTACCCCAAGCCCTTGCGTATCTGATGGCCAACCCAAACCCCAATCTACCTGTATTTGGTATGGTAACCAATGGGGATGATATTTTGTTTATTAAGGTGGTACAAGCGGGTAAGCCGCAGTACGATTTGTCACGGGTCTTCGCACCGTTTACGAGTGTCAGGGAACTGTACAGCGTTTTAAAAATTCTCAAACGGTTTGGTCAATCAATTTTGGATTGAACCTTTGAGAACGATTCGCTTAGAAATCTCCTTTATTTATCGGGATTAACTGCGAGCATCTCAGTTTTGTAAAAATACCTGGTTTTGTAGTGTGAGCATCTTGCTCACGTACCATAATAGGACTTACGCAAAAATTGCCAGAAACCTTAATTTATTAAACCGCCATAGGCGCTTCGCCTTCCCGGAGGGTAGACGCCAAGTACGCAAAGAAAGAAGAGTTTAAGAGAGTTTTTGCGTAAGTCCTACATAACGAGCGAGACGCTCGTACTACTTTTGCTCTTGTGAGATTCTCCAGATTAACTTTTTACTTTTTACTTTTTAAAGATTTTTCAACCATCAACCATTTCCCTTTCCCAATAGTCAACAATACTCTGATTCACATCTTTAAAAATCTTCCGCTTCGCATCCAAAACCCGCTTACCTTTCAAGAAATCCAAGAAACTAGCATGATAGAAACTATAACAACTTTCTTCATCTATTGTTTGCTGCTTCAAATACTCAACCCACTCATCTAAAATTGATTGCACATCATATCCATCCTGTTTGGCAATATCAGCTATCATCTCACAAGTAATCGGCGTACCAATTTCCACTAAAATAAATAAGACAAACACTTTCACTTCCTGGGGCTTTTCATCCATCCCCATTCGCACCCAATGCTGTTGATAATAGTCTTTTAAACCATTGGGTAATTGCTGTAAACTTAATCCACTATCATTATAAAAACCGCGAGCAATCTCTGGCAAAACATAACGCAAGTACATAAAGTTATTTTCACTCTTTACTGCTACCTGCTCAATAAAGACTTCCGGTGTAATACTACGCTCTTGAATCCACTTTCTCAGGTCATATTTATATTCTTGGTCTTCATTCAGAAATAACTGAATATATTCTTTCACATCATCACGGCTCAAATCGACATACTGACTTGCCCTTAAATCTAACTCCTCCATTGGCACCCCTGGGGATACAGATAAACGCTTTGTTTCTAAAGTATAAGGTCGTCTTGTCAGTAAGAAATAAACATTTTCTGGAAGCGTGGTTGGTAAATATAAAAGATTCTCTCCAGCTTCTTGTTCTACTTCATCAAGGGCATCAACTACAATCACCAAACGTTTATTTTGTAGAAGCTTTTTACTAACTTTTTCCAACAAAGTAGACAAATCAGATTTATCTGCATTCTGCAACTGATAGCGCTTAATTAATTGTTTACGAATACTTTCTAAAAACTGTTCCGGTCGATTGCGACCCTCAGCCCGAATATTAAAATAGCAAACAGATTTGTATTTATGAACGTACTTTGCCGCAATTGTACTTTTACCCATCCCCGCATCTCCCACTACTGTAAAATAACCGTTTGGTTTAGTTTTTAGGAATTGAATAAAAGTATCAAAAACAAATTTCCGACCGCAAAAAGCCCGAATTTTTTCTTTAATTAATGGTTTAAATTCCTCTGGATACTCATCTAAATTCCAGTCTGGGTAAGGCTGGTATTCTTCTGATTGAGTAAGTTTCGCCACCTCAATAAAAGCTTCCCCGAAATCTTCTAATTCATTCCGGAGTTCAATTTCCAAAGTTCGGATTTCATCACCTAAAATATTCCAATCCAGAAACTTTTTTACAGCTTCCAGAAATCCTAATGGGTTTTGTGAAGTATAAGCAGCCCAAAAAGCATTTCTAATCTCTTTTTCTCGTAAAAGGTTTTTAATAGCTTCAGGCTTAGACACCCCATACTTGACTAAAGAATAAACATAAACACCATCAACATCCTTTGGTGGCTGTATCGGATCTAGTTTTAATTCCTTTAAAATTTTGATTATATTTTCATTACGCTGGGCTTGATTGATAATTATAGGAGCCGCAGGACTGGCAAGACTCTTCAACGCATTAATTACGGGGTCAATATTCATACTTGCTATCCTATAAGCAATATTTTACATCTGTGACTTATGATAGCCATTGGTAAACACAGTTGCAGAAAAAACTGAATTCCGCAATTTTGGTTGCTAGATCCCCGACTTGTTAAAGAAGTCGGGGATCTAAACCTCACGACGGACTAGCAGTAGCGATACGTTCCGTAACTGAAAGTATCGCCAATTCCCAAGCAAGACCGAAACGAACTTTTCTAGCACGATGGATTTCAAAGCCTGTATTGAGAAGTAAACTATGAAACTCTGCCTGGGTGTAGCACTGCTTGTAAGCGGGATCGATAAGCTTCAACACAATGTCATAAATTCGGCATAACAGATAATCTTTACACCAATCGAGAATAACTATTTCACCTCCAGGTTTCAGAACCCGTTTCATTTCTGTTAATGCCGCAATCGGGTCATCAAAATAGTGAAGTGCGCTGGCAGAGACTATTACATCGAAGCTGCCATCGGCAAAGGGCAATGCTGAGGCCGAAGCTTTTTGAAAGGAAACGTTGGGGTAGGGGTGGCATTTTTGTTGGGCAATTTCCAACATCTTCTCTGAAATGTCTACTCCTACAATTTGTTGTGTAGGATGCTCGACCAGTAACAATCGTTCAAATTCTCCAGTCCCACAACCGATATCAAGGACTGCATCTGTTGGAGAAATTTTTGCCCAGTCTTTGAGGAATGACAGTGTGTTGGAGATGTAGTGGCTCCATCTGCGGTCATACAGCGCTGCCATTTGGTTGTACTGTTCGCGCACCTTTGCTTCCATCATGATAATATCCTAGCTGATAGGTTAAGGGTAAGTACAGTATTTCATTAATTCTAGAAACTTTGATTTGATTAACCGCGTAGGCGAAGCCAGCCGTCTCGGCTTAGACGCGAAGGACGCGAAGAAAGAAAATAGAGAGATATAGGTAGGACTTATGCAAAAACTCTCTTAAACTCTTATTTCTTTGCGTCCTTTGCGTCTTCGCGGTTACATAAATAAATATTCTTTAGATGAGAAACTACCGTAAAGCCTTCTTGCCATCAAAACTCAGTATGATATTAGTTAGAGATTATTCTGGCAAAATTAATCACCCGTGAGAGAACGCTTAATTGTTTTTACTCGCTACCCGGAGCCAGGGAAGGCAAAAACTCGTCTCATCCCAGCTTTGGGAGCTAAGGCAGCAGCAGATTTACATCAAAAGATGACCGAATATACCCTGACTACTGTTAAACAATTGCGGCAAGTCCATTCGTTGACTGTTGAAGTCTGGTTTGCTGGGGGTGATTTGACCCGGATGCAGACTTGGTTGGGGCCGGATCTACTTTACCAACTGCAACCCGAGGGCAATTTAGGCGATCGCATGACCCTGGCTTTTCAATCGGCTTTTGACAACAATGTCGATGCAGCTATTATTATTGGCACTGACTGCCCGAATTTGACTGGCACAATACTGGCACAGGCATTTCTGGAGCTACAGCATAATGACGTGGTTTTGGGGCCTGCAACTGATGGTGGCTATTATCTGATTGGGTTGCGGCAGTTTGTGCCTGAGTTGTTTGAGGCGATCGCTTGGAGTACTGAGCGTGTTTTTCAGCAAACGGTTGATATTGTCAGCAAACTGAATCTCTCTGTGACCTGCCTGCCCACCCTTACTGATGTCGATCGTCCAGAAGATTTGACCGTTTTAAAAGAGCTTAATATTATAACCGATTATTTAGAAAATAAAGGTTTTTTTTAATGTCTGAGATGGTGCAAAACTCTAAAGGCATGGGTAACAACTTAGTCACTTCTAAAACAACTTCCTTGTTGTACGGTCGCTCACCGCTTGCTGACCCAAAACAACAGCTTGCAGATTTGGATGCAGTTGACTTGTCGAAGACGCTTTCTCAAGGAAGTTTTGCAAAAACTCTTGCTGACCACCAATGGCAAACTTTTCAACCCGGCAAGCTGGAGATTTTTCAAATCAATCTCGGCAAGCTGTGTAATATGACCTGTAGCCACTGCCATGTAGATGCAGGTCCGGGTCGCACGGCTGAGAATATGGATCGCCAGACGATAGAGGCTTGTTTGGAAGCACTCGATCAAACCGAAGCCCACACGGTCGATATCACTGGGGGAGCGCCGGAACTAAATCCTCATTTTCGCTATTTGGTTGACGAATGTGTCGCACGCAGTAAGCATATCATAGATCGGTGCAATTTGACTGTTTTGTTGCTACCACGGATGCAAGATTTGCCAGAATGGTTGGCACAACGAGGGGTAGAGATTGTTTGTTCTTTGCCCCACTATGGCAAGCTTTTAACCGATACCCAGCGCGGAGATGGCACCTTTGAGAAGTCAATTGAAGCATTACATCGTCTGAATGCAGCGGGCTACGGACAGGGCAACCGAGAGCGTCAGTTGGTTCTGGTGTCGAATCCAGTTGGTGCTTCCCTTACGAAAAACAACGCTTGTGTAGAGAAGGAGTGGAAAGCAGGTTTACAGGAAAACTACGGGATTACCTTCGATCGCCTAATTGCTCTGAATAATATGCCGATTTCTCGTTATCTGGAGTGGTTGGAGGAATCGGGCAACTTAGTTAGTTATATGGAACTTCTAGTCAATTCGTTCAACCCCGGAACGATTTCCGGGTTGATGTGTCGCAATACACTCTCCATCTCTTGGGATGGTCGAATCTTTGACTGTGATTTTAATCAGATGTTGGACTTAGAGGTTGGGCCTCGTCCCCACATTCGCGATTTTAATCTAGCAATGCTTTCCCAACGCCAAATTGTTACAGACCGTCATTGCTTTGGCTGTACAGCAGGATCTGGCAGTTCTTGCGGTGGAGCCATAGTTGAGCAAAAAGCGGCGGGGTAGTTGATTATGTCTCGCGTTTCGATTATTATCCCTACCTTAAATGAGGCTACTTCTCTCGGACGAACCCTACGTTGCCTCAGCTTGCTCGACCCACCAGCTTGGGAAATATTGGTTGTCGATGGTGGCAGTCAGGATGAAACAGTAGCGATCGCAAAAACCAACTCTGCATTGGCGATTATTTCAGAACAGTCCGGACGCTCAATCCAAATGAACCGGGGAGCAGAAGTTGCAACCGGTGATATTCTCTGTTTTCTCCATGCCGATACCCTAGTACCCGACGATTTAGTTGCCGTGATTTCAAAGACCCTAGCAAATTCGGCGATCGCTTGTGGTGGTTTTATTTCATTGATGACCGGAACCGAGACAACACGCTGGGGGGTGTCATTGCATAATTATTTAAAGACTTACTATGCCCCCTTCCTGTTTCGTCCCCACCTATACTTTAAGGGTCTGCGACTCCTATTTGGCGACCAGGTGATGTTCTGCCGTCGTGGTGACTTTCAAGATTGTGGCGGATTCGATCCAACTCTATCAATTATGGAAGAGGCTGACTTATGTCTTAAACTGCTTCCCTATGGACGCATTCGCCAACTGAATCGAGTAGTGCAGTCATCAGATCGACGGGTAGCAAAGTGGGGTTCGATGAAGGCAACAGCTATTTACCTTTATATTGGGTGTCTCTGGGGAGTCGGTGCTTCAGCCACCTACCTCAAGCGATTCTATGAAAACATTCGCTGATTAAAAACCCAATATAGTTAGGACTTACACAAAAACTCTCTTAAACTCTTATTCCTTAGCGTACTACCCTCCGGGAAGGCGAAGCGCCTATCGCGTCTAAGCCGAGACGGCTGGCTTCGCCTACGCGGTTATATAAATCAAAGTTTCTGACAATTTTGCGCAAATCCTCTAAAACTCCTACTCTTTGCCAAGATTACGCCGACGACGACCGTGACCTGATATATCCTAAAAAGAAAGTAATTATATCAAATTTAAATGACCTATCTTGAAACAGCAGCTAACTTCTACACCGAAGTTGCCCAAACACCAGAAGTTGGTTTGTGTTGTGTCCAAAGCAGTCCTCTACAACTACCTGGACTAAAAATTCCCTCTCAGATGCACGAGATGAACTATGGCTGCGGTACAACAGTTCATCACAATGAATTAGCTAACGATCCAACTGTCCTCTATGTAGGAGTTGGCGGAGGCTTAGAAGCACTGCAATTTGCTTATTTTTCCCGCCATCAGGGGAAAATCATTGCAGTCGATCCCGTTGCGGCCATGCGGGAAGCAGCCATTCGTAACCTAGAACTTGCTGCTCAAGAAAATGACTGGTTTGAGCCCAGTTTCGTAGAGATTCGAGAAGGTGATGCCTTTGCTCTACCCGTTCCGGATGCTTCTGTAGATGTAGTAGCACAAAATTGTCTATTTAATATTTTTAAACCAGCAGATTTACACTTAGCTCTACAGGAAGCTTTTCGAGTTTTAAAGCCAAACGGACGCTTGCTGATGAGCGATCCCATTGCTACTCGTCCGATTCCAGAACACCTGCAAAAAGATGAACGCTTGCGAGCAATGTGTTTGTCAGGAGCGCTCACCTATGAACAGTATGTAGAGCATCTCGTTAATGCTGGCTTTGGTCAGGTCGAAATCCGGACACGTCGTCCCTACCGGATTCTAGACCGCCAAAATTATGGTTTAAAAGAACATTTGCTACTAGAAAGCCTCGATTCTGTTGCCTTTAAAGTCCCGATTCCTGAAGATGGGGCTTGCATTTTTACAGGTAGGACAGCTATTTACACAGGAGCAAAACCCTATTTTGATGACCAAGCTGGGCATATTTTCCAAGCGGGTGTACCTGCTGCTGTGTGTGATAAAACTGCTGCTAAATTAGCTCCGTTGTATCCAGAAGAAATACTCATCACAGATTCAACTTGGCACTACAACGGTGGTGGCTGTTGTTAGTAATGTTGAATCCTTGCCCAAATGTCAGCAAGCCCGGAAATAAATTATCCCTTCGGGACGCTGCGCGAACGGGCTTAAAGCTTAAACCCATTAAAATGGGTTAAAATCTCCGTCTTAGCTAGCTTTGAGCGCATAAGCCCTTGGCGTTCCGTTCACCTTCGCGAAGCCAGTCCCCTTGGGACTTAGTGTGCCCGCAAGGGCTTAGGTAATTTCTTTTAGCACTTAACAAGAGTGCGATTCGACTTGAGTACGAACGCGGGATACAAAGATTTCAGAAATGTGGGTAATGCTTAGAGCTTAAGTGATAAGGTTCTACTTACATCCCAATGACTGACGGGTAGTAACACCAGTCTTAGAATTAACACCACTAGCCGATTTGCAGAGTTTCTTCACCTCAAATTTATCTAGAACAGCATTAGTAAAATCAGCACCAGTGACATCAACACCTGTAAAAGAAGAACGCAGCATCATGGCATCTGTGAAAACTGCATCACTTAGATCGGCGTTCTTAAAGTCTACTAAATAGGCTATACCTTGACTAAAATCTACACCATGCAGATTTACATCGTGCAACACCGAACCGTTAAACACAGCACCACGTAAGTCAGCATTGCTAAAGTTAGACTTTTCTAAATTGACACTGGTAAACTCAGCCGCAATTAAACTTTGACCGGAAAAATCCTTACCCTGGAGTTTTTCTTGAACTACAGAACCTGTGACACCAGAAGAACTTGCGGCTTTCGCTGATACAGGGAAGAAAAAAAGAACAACACCTAAAACAAAGCCAGCTATTAATCGCGAATATTTCATAATTCCAAATTCATAAATCTCAACACTTCTACAATTAACCATTAAACCGCACGCAAAAATCACCGCAACCCCTAAAACCTAATTTTGGGTTCTTGAAAAACCTCTACCCACATTGAAAGAGATAGGGCTAAGGGCTAGGCTAGGGTAATATAAAATTTAAAATCTAAAATCCAAAGTGGCTAATCAACAATCAGAAACAGCCCGAACACCTTTGTATCAATTGGGTGTAGAACTCAAAGCCCGTTTTACCAGCTTTGGTGGTTGGGAAATGCCGGTGCAGTTTAACGGGATTACCAGCGAGCATCAGAGTGTAAGAAATACAGCCGGAATGTTCGATATTTCCCACATGGGTAAATTTACTTTTCGTGGGAAAAATCTCATTTCTCAACTACAACCGTTAGTACCCTCAGACCTCAGTCGGTTGCAAGCTGGTCAAGCGCAATACACAGTATTGTTAAATCCGCAAGCTGGAATCATCGACGACATCATATTCTATTACCAAGGTGAAGATATTGGCGAACAACGGGGAGTGATGATTGTCAATGCTGCTACCACTGATAAAGATAAAGCATGGCTGTTAGAGCATCTGGACTTGAAGAAAGTGGAATTCCAAGATATTTCGCTAGAAAAAGTCTTAATTGCCGTCCAAGGGCCAAAAGCTAGTAGCTATCTTCAGCAATTTGTGCAAGAAGACTTGAGCTATGTCAAAGCATTTGGTCATCTAGAATCAAAGATTTTCGGTAAACCTGCATTTATTGCTCGCACAGGTTACACCGGCGAAGATGGGTTTGAAGTGATGGTAGATCCAGAAATTGGGGTAAAATTATGGGAACACCTCCAGGAGTCCAGTGTAATTCCCTGTGGACTCGGTGCCAGAGATACCTTACGCTTAGAGGCAGCAATGGCACTTTACGGACAAGATATCGATGATACTACCACCCCCCTAGAAGCTGGTTTGGGATGGGTAATTCATATGGATACCAAAGAAGATTTTATCGGTCGTTCAGTTTTGGAACAGCAAAAAACTATTGGAGTGCAGAAAAGACTCGTAGGTTTGCAAATGGAAGGACGCAACATTGCCCGTCATGGCTACCCAGTGTTATCTAAGGGTAAAATCGTTGGAGAAATTACTAGCGGGACTTTATCACCAACACTCGGTTATCCAGTAGCATTAGCTTATGTTCCCACCCAACTTGCAACTGTTGGTCAAGAGCTAGAAGTAGAAATTCGCGGCAAAGCTTACCCTACAGTTGTGGTTAAGAAACCTTTTTACCGTTCAATATCTCGCCTTGTGAAGTAATAATTGTTAGTTGTTGGTTGTTATTTGTTATTTGTTAGTTGTTGGTTGTTGGTCGCTAACCACTATCTACTAACCGCTAACAACTAATCACTAACCATGTTAATTTTTGCCATGTGGAAGAGGAAGTGATATGTCTTTCGATTATCCGAGTGATTTAAAATACCTAGATACTCATGAGTACGTGCGGTTAGATGGTGAAATTGCCACCATTGGTATCAGCGCTTTTGCTGTAGATCAATTAGGTGACATTGTGTTTTTGGAACTCCCAGACATCAATGATGAAATAACTAAGGGAGAAGGCTTTGGCTCCATTGAATCAGTCAAAGCCGTTGAAGAGTTAAAATCCCCAGTTACTGGCACAGTGATAGAACGCAATGAATCTATGATAGAATTCCCCGAACAAGTAGCGGAAGACCCCTACGGTGAAGGATGGTTCCTAAAAGTGCGCGTGAATGACCTCAGTGAGATTGATGATGCTATGACCGCAGACGAGTATAGTGCCCAAGTAGAGGGGGATTAGTTGTTGGTTGTTGGTTGTTAGTTGTCTTCCGAACCACATCTTGTACTAAGCCGCAACACCCTAGAAGGGTGTCGCTATACGTACATACATACGCCGTTCCCGTTCAAAGCAGCGTGTCGCAGACAAGGGTAGCCCACCTGCGTGGGCTAATTAAGCGCATCTTCATAATATTCGGTATTAGTTGTTGGTTGCTGTTTGTTTCCTCCACTAACTCCTAACTCCTAACTCCTAACTCCTAACTCCTAACTCCTAACTTCTAGATCCGTCTCCGGATAAGAATTATAAAATTTCGATAAAAAAAGAACTCAATAGCAACACGTTATATATATTTATTGCAAAATATTAAGTAGTCCCCTCTGGAGAGCAATCTGTGGTAATCTACGCTCCTCGTCCTAAGTCAGATAATCAGCAGGTGCTGGGCGAAAGCAGTCAGAATTCAAATTCTTTTAGTATTCGGCACATCGGCCCAAATTCCGATAATATCCGGCAAATGCTTGAGGTATTGGGTATTCCCAGTCTTGATGCCCTCATTGAGCAAACTGTACCCAATGGTATCCGGTTATCCCGTTCATTGGAATTACCCTCAGCACAAAGTGAGTACGCTGCACTGGCAAGTTTAAAAAAAATTGCTGCCAAAAATCGAGTTTTCCGCTCGTTCATTGGGATGGGATATTATGACTGCATCACTCCACCTGTGATTCAGCGCAATATTCTGGAAAATCCTGGTTGGTATACTGCCTATACGCCCTATCAACCTGAAATTGCCCAAGGACGACTGGAAGCACTGCTGAATTTCCAAACCATGATTATCGATTTGACGGGTTTGGAAATTGCTAATGCTTCCTTGTTGGATGAAGGTACAGCAGCAGCAGAAGCAATGACGATGAGTTATGGTGAAGGCAAAAATAAAGCTAACTCATTCTTCGTTTCCGACTACTGCCATCCCCAAACAATCGACGTGTTACAGACTCGTGCCAGACCATTGGGGATTAATTTAATTATTGGTGACTATCAAACCTTTGATTTCTCCGAACCCATTTTCGGAGCAATTCTGCAATACCCTGCCAGCGACGGCACAATTTACGACTACCGTGCTTTTGTTGAAAAAGCCCATGCAGTCGGTGCATTGGTAACGGTAGCGGCAGACCCCTTAAGCCTAACTTTGCTTACACCCCCTGGCGAATTTGGGGCTGATATTGCTGTCGGCAGCACTCAGCGCTTTGGTATTCCCTTGGGATATGGGGGACCTCATGCAGCGTACTTTGCAACGAAGAAAGAGTATAAACGGCAGGTTCCTGGGCGGATTGTCGGCGTTTCCAAAGATGTCCACGGGAAGAATGCACTGCGTCTGGCATTGCAAACCCGCGAACAGCATATTCGTCGGGAAAAAGCAACCAGCAATATTTGTACAGCGCAGGTTTTATTAGCAGTCATGGCGGGAATGTATGCTGTATATCATGGACCTGCTGGATTGAAAGCGATCGCCCTGGATATTCATCAGAAAACTCTTATGTTGGCGCAAGGGTTGAAGCGTTTGGGTTATGGCATCAATTCCGAACATTTCTTTGATACGTTGCGAGTGGATTTGGGAACACGCAGTTTAGAAGATATTCTGGAAGCTTGCGAACAGCGTCAAATTAACTTGCGGATTTTTGACGAAACTGCTGTGGGTATTTCCCTCGACGAAACTACCACAACAGAAGACTTGCAAAATCTCTTAGAAATTTTTGCAGGTGGAAAAAAACAGAGTTTTACTTTAGAAGAGTTAGAAATTGACTCTTTAACTCAAAACCTGACAACTGAAGCCCCGGTGAGCGACGACCGCAACTCTTCAACTCATAACTCAAAACTCATAACTCAAAACTCTTTAACTCGCACCACCCCCTACCTCACCCATCCCATCTTCAACCGCTATCACTCAGAAACTGAGTTGTTGCGCTATCTGCACAAGCTAGAAAGTAAAGACTTGTCGCTAACTACATCCATGATTCCTTTGGGTTCATGCACGATGAAGCTAAATGCGACAGCGGAGATGATACCTGTAACTTGGGCAGAGTTTGGCAATATTCATCCATTTGCCCCAAATAAGCAAACTCAGGGTTATCAAATTCTCTTCCAGCAACTTGAGGAATGGTTAAGTGAAATTACTGGATTTGCGGCAATTTCGCTACAGCCAAATGCTGGTTCTCAAGGCGAATATACAGGGCTTTTGGTAATTCGTCAGTATCACGAAAGTCGCGGGGAAAGCGATCGCAATGTCTGTTTAATTCCCCAGTCAGCACACGGCACAAATCCAGCAAGTGCGGTAATGTGCGGCATGAAGGTGGTTGGAGTCAACTGCGACTCTCAAGGTAACGTTGATTTGAATGACCTCCAGGCAAAAGCTTCCAAGCACAGCAAACATCTGGCAGCGTTGATGGTGACGTATCCTTCAACACATGGAGTTTTTGAGGAAAAAATTCAAGAAATTTGCGCTGTAGTTCATAGCCACGGCGGACAAGTTTATATGGATGGGGCAAATATGAACGCCCAAGTAGGGCTGTGCCGTCCGGGAGATTTCGGTGCAGATGTGTGTCATTTGAATCTACATAAAACCTTCTGTATCCCCCACGGTGGCGGCGGACCGGGAATGGGACCAATTGGCGTAGCATCACATCTAATACCCTTCCTCCCCGGACACGCTGTTGTCTCAATGGATAAATCCACTACCGACTCCCCAATTGGCGCAGTTTCCGCTGCACCTTGGGGTAGTGCCAGTATCTTGGTAATTTCTTGGATGTATATTGCCATGATGGGTGCATCCGGGTTGACAGAGGCGACGAAAGTAGCGATTCTGAATGCTAATTACATCGCTAAAAAACTGGAGTCTTACTATCCGGTTTTGTACAAGGGTGGAAATGGTTTAGTAGCACATGAGTGTATTTTAGATTTGCGATCGCTGAAAAAATCTGCGAACATCGAAATTGATGATATAGCCAAGCGCTTGATGGATTATGGTTTCCATGCCCCGACTGTCTCTTGGCCCGTGGCAGGTACAATCATGGTGGAACCCACAGAAAGCGAATCTCAGGAAGAATTAGACCGTTTCTGCGATGCGATGATTGCTATTCGTCAAGAAATCGCTGAGATTGAATCAGGTAAGGTGGATGCTCAAGATAATGTCTTGAAAAATGCACCCCATACTGCTGAAAGTTTGATTGCGGGAGTATGGAAACATCCCTATTCTCGCGAACAAGCTGCTTATCCGGTGCTTTGGACACGAGAGAATAAATTCTGGGTGTCTGTAGGTAGAATTGATGCGGCCTTTGGTGACAGGAATTTTGTTTGTTCTTGTTTACCGATGGAAGCCTATTCGGAATAGTTGAATTACCCCACCAGTTGTTAAGAGCAATTGGTGGGGTAAGTAGAAAAGGCGTAATTAAATATAAAATGGGGCGTTGCTGAATCCGGGTATGAATTGCTAAATTTACCCTCACCCTAGCCCTCTCCCTTGGGGAGAGGGGACAAGAATTAAAAGCTCCCCTCTCCCTTGGGGAGAGGGGTTGGGGGTGAGGGTAATTCATACCTCAATTCAGCAACACCTAAAATGGAATTGAAACTTGGAGTTTTGAATTATTTTGTTGTGTCATTGCGACGAAGGTAGACGAAGGATTTTCATAGAGTAGCAATCCCAAAATCTTGGCGTAAAACTAAAGTTCTCAAGCTAGACAAGGTTAAAATAAAATAATCAGATCCAATTTTATATACTAAATTCCCTGACTTGACGCATTCTTTGAAAATCACTATCTGATGTAACGAGAATTAATGAATGGTGTAAAGCTGTAGCAGCAATCCACAAATCATTTTCACCAATACCAATTTCTTTTAGTTGAGTTGTTTTGCGTTTAGTCTTTTCTTTTGCTGCAAATCTTTTAATAATTTCAGACTTGAAATCTCCATAAATTTCTGCTGTATCATCATCAATTGGATAAACATCAATTCGGTTGAGAAATGCGCGAATTTTGATGATATTTGCAGTTTTTTGTTGGGAGTTTTGTGCCATGAATCTAAGTTCACCTGCCACAATGACACTGGTAGCGAGTGTAACCTTACCTAGTTCCCGAAAGTGATTGACAACTTTTGGTTCACCTTCTATCAAAAAAGTGCAATGATTTGTGTCAAGCAAATACATTGTTAAAATTCCAGTGGCATACGAGTATCGTGAACAAGCTGAAGACATTCTCTAATATCATCTCCTGACCAAGTTCCTGCAAATTCTAGTAAATCTTCAGCGGTAGAACCCCGTAAGTTATTTGTACTTGATTGTTTTTCTGTGTGACTGATTTTGATTTCTCGAATAAAATCAAGTGCTTTTGTGAGCAATTCTGGTGGTAAAGTTTCTATTTCTTGAATTAATAATTCTTTAGTAGTCATATTTTATCTTTCTCACTGCTTCTTCATTTTCTATTTTACAAGCTTATGACTAGTAAGTAAGTAGACATAATAAAATGTAAATCGTATTTCTCGAAAACCTTTACCCAATCTGGGGACAGGTTCAAAATACCAATTGCTACACCCTGTGTGAATATCAAAAACATTTTCATCGATTATCTGTAGGGGTGAGATTTCCCCACCCTTTACACAGTATTTGTAACACCCAAAAATCCTTAGCACCAACCGTATTGACCTATATTCCTCTGTTTTCTTTCTTGCTGAACCCTCATGGGACGCTTATCGGCACATCAGGTAAACGGCTCCATTCATTCCAAGAACCATCGTAATTTCTCACCCTGGGATAGCCTAGTAAATATTTCAAAACGAACCAGATAGATGCGGATCGTCCACCAATTGCACAATAAGGGAACACTTCTTTGTCAGCCGTGATACCCTGGCTACTGTAAAGGGAATGCAACTCTTCTTTTGACTTAAAAATTCCATCCTCATTCAGAGTGAGGGTATGCTCAAGGTGGACAGCACCCGGAATATGCCCAGCCCGTTCCGCTCCTTCTGGTGGCTTCATCATGAATACTTCACCACAATATTCTTCAGGGGTGCGGACATCCAGCAACAGACAGTCGGTTCGATCTAGAGATGCTTGAACCTCCGTCTGTAGAACTCGCAGATTGGCATCAGGGGACTTAGCATGGTATGAACTGGGTGGAAAGTTTGACAACTCTACTGCCAGTGGACGACCCTCCGCTACCCATTTCTCATACCCACCGTTGAGAACATACACCTTGTCATGTCCAAACGTTTTCAAAATCCAGAAGATCCAAGCTCCTGTGCCGGGATAACTACCATAGGCTATTACAGTCGTTTCATTGGAAATACCCGATCTCGAAAGCAGTTTTTCGATAGCAACTGGATCTAAATTCATTCGGAGGTCGGATAGCAGCAAATCTGTAAAGATATTCCAGAAGACTGCACTGGGGATGTGAGCATTTTTGTATGGCTCTGGACTCATATCGACTTCAATTATACGCACAGTTGCATCGTTAAGATGATCCATCAGCCATTGTGTATCGACTAAAACTTCAGGATGAGCATATTGGGACATTAATTTTCTCCTGTCATTTGCACGCTTCGCTAAGATTAAAAGAGGCAGATTGACTTTGCCCAGTCCTCGATCGAGTCCACTTTTCGCTACCGCAACTATGGCAACTTCCTTGCAGTTTTTATTTTCAGCAATCAACCAAGCACAGGATGAACAAGACCTGCGATCGCAAGTCGTGCCGAAAATCGGTGAGTATTTTGTCGTTAAACGTTGGGGAGTTTTTTTCTTCGATCAATTGCCCTTTGCAGACAACAATATAAAGAAAGCATTGCAAATTGGACTATCAATCGAATATAATCCTGTTGTGCGTTACGTAGTGGAACGCCACGCACCCATCCACGAAGCATTGGTGGTATCACCGAAGATTTGGACTATGATTTGTCCCCGTCCCGATCATCGGCATGTGATGGCAGGACCGATTGTAAGTCACGGTCAATTAGTGGGTGCTGTTGGCTGTACCCGTGAGCAATCAATGCTTGCGTTTGACTCACAAAATCTAGCTGATTTGAGTGCTATCTGTTTACATTTGTCCACTTGGGCTGCAACAATGCGTTCGCATACAGTGTTTCCGTTAGCCAAGCCTACCCAGAAGCTTCTCAAGAGCGATCGCCTAACGTCTCGTGAATTAGAAATTGCTGAATTAGTTGCCTTGGGACGAACCAATGCAGAAATTGGGAAGGAACTTTGGATTGCTGAGAATTCTGTGAAGCAAGCCTTGAAGCGAATGTTTCGGAAACTTGAGGTTTCATCTCGTGCCGAGATGGTGGCACAGCTTTACGGTGAAATGCTAAGTTGAGAAATGTCAACTTTCAAGAAAGTATGGGTAGTAAGTGTTCCAGTTTAGGTTCATTTATTTTACGAAGATAATAATTATATTTTTCAACGCCGAGGAACGGTACACTGTACTGGAGATGCGGAAAATAGTTCGTTATCTATTACTACTGAGAAAATTGGGTTGCTTTAAGTAAAAAAATATGCTGACATTGCCTGCACCACCTTTGTTAAGCCGTTATTGGCAAGATTCGTTTAACTTAAAGCAGCATATACAGGAATTTTTGGGATTAGATTCAGAAACGGTAGAGATGAAGTTAGAATCTGGTCAGCAAAAGATGCTTGAGTTAGGCAACAAAGATTTTGATTGGGAAAAAGCAACGGCTTTTTATCGCGATAATGTAGGAGAGATTTATTTATTTGACTTGGGTGCATGGCATTTAGCCAGTCATGAATATATTGGCGATACGCTGCGGTTAGTTGCAGACCATGCTCAAGGTCGAGTGTTAGATTTTGGCGGTGGTATTGGAACTCATACCATTGGTGCTGCTCTTTGCCCTCAAGTTGAGCAAGTGGTTTATTGTGACATTAATCCTATTAATCGTGATTTTGTTCGTTATCGTGCCGAACAGTTGGGGCTGAGTGAAAAAATCATTTTTTGTCTTGAAATGCCAGAAGAAGACGCTTTTGATACAATCATCTCTTTTGATGTTTTAGAACATTTGCCAGACCCCAGCCAGCAGTTACTGCAGTTTCATCAAGCTTTGACTAATGAAGGTAAGATGATTCTCAATTGGAGTTTCTTCAAAGGTTTCAATCAAGAACACCCTTTTCATATAGATGACCCGGAGGTTGTAGAAGCTTTTTTCCGAACACTTCAGAGTAATTGTTTAGAGGTTTTTCATCCTTACTACATTACATCTCGTTGCTACCGGAAGATGAATTAAAATCTATTTGCTTATATTCGCAATGGCAACTCTGAAAACGGATGTAACTGATATCTTGCAGCATTCAAGGGTACTCTCAAGAAACACATTTTTAAACCCTTACAGAGCAACGCTTTTAGGCAATATAAAAAATGCGTTTCTTCAGAACGTTACTTGCGGGTGCTTTAACCGCTAATTGGAGGCTGACCGGAATGCACCCGCTATAACCGGAAACAAAAAATAACTAAGTATTCACAGATTTCTCGACTGCGTTCCCGGCCGTCAGGGACTCTAAAGGAAATCGACTAATTCTTCTTTCACCGATAAAGGTTGATAGCCCAAACTAAAAGCTTTCTCACTATTTAATGAAACATCAGATGGTCTTGGTGCGGCCATTTTGACATCTTGTTGTTTGCAGGCTTTTAATTGTGTCTCTGGCAGTTTAAATACTTCTACTAATAACTTACCAAAATCATAGCGCGAAATTCTTTCTTTCCCACCTAAGTGAATAATCCCGTTGACTTTATCTAATGCTAATAACAGCCCTTTTGCTGCAGTTTTACCACTTATCGGTGTGCGAAATTCATCAATAAATAATCTAAGTTCCTTCCCTTCGTTCAAAGTTTGAATAAAACCTTGAATAAAGCTTGTTGCTGTGGGTGTTGCAGCACCAAACATTAATGGCATGCGACACACGGCTGTCCTGGGATATCTTTCCAACATTCCTTGTTCAGCCATGACTTTTTGCTCACCATAAATATTCACAGGTGATACGGGGTCTGTTTCTTTATATGGTGCATTTAAACCATTAAATACCAAGTCTGTTGATGTAAAAACGCAAGGTATGGAATAATCACAGCAAAGTCCCGCAATATCACAGGATGCTTGCACATTGACAGCAAATGATTCTTCAGGATGGGTTTGACAAAAATTAGGCTGGGATAATGCAGCAGTGTGAATCACTGCATCTGGTTGAATATCGTCAAATATGCGTTTAAGTTCGCTAAAATCTGTGAGGTTAACTTTTTGTAGTTTGGTGTTGGGAATGTCTAGAGAATGGGAAAAATATGTTCCATACACTTCCCATTTTTGTTGTGCCAAAGAGCAAAGATTCCATCCAAGGAAACCGCTAGCTCCGGTAATTAGTAGTTTTTTCATATATTAAACCTTACTCAGCGCACCAGAATGCTGAGAATAAAATAAAACAATATTAATTATAATTCGATATCTTCGTAAATTTCAGCGATCGCCATTTTTAATCCGACTGATGATAATTTAAGAATATCTTCAGATTTTAAGTTTTCTACAAACCAATGCTCTTTATTGTATTTGCGGTAAATATCAACTTTCATTTCTGATTGAGAAACTAATACATATTCCTGCAAGCTTTCTAATTGTTTGTAATTCATGAACTTTTCATTCCGGTCTATGCGCTCTGTAATCGGGGAAAGAACTTCTACTATTAAACGTGGTCGTCTTTTGACGAGTTTATCTCTATCTTGGGTGTCACAGGTGACTGATAATTCCGGATAATAAAAAATATCTAATGGTTCAATTCTCAATTTTATATCTGACGAGCAAACCCGACATTCTGTGCCATTTAAATGTGTACGCAATCTTGTTAATAAATTTCCTGTAATTATTTTTAATTTCTCGCTGTCTCCGAGCATTGGATAAACTTGTCCGGCAATATATTCATAGCGAATTACACTTTGTGATTCTAAGTTGAGATATTCATCTACAGTGAAATTTAAGTATTTGGCTTGGGTATGCATATTTGTGAGGCTAGGTTCGCTTCTTTTATCATACCCAGACTGTTATGCATTTTAGAATGATAGATTACTCTGCAACAAGCCGCTTGCGTCTAATGCGACTTTGTGAAAGTAGCGTAATTAGGATTTGGGATTGGGATTGTGGAACTCTTGCCTGGGAGTATTTTCAGAAGTTCAAATACAAAATATCCCTAAGCCTGAAATTGAAAATATATGAAAGCAAGGATAATTGACAAGATTAAGAGGGTAAATTACTCTAGTAATACCTGAAATCGTTTGTCACTGCGAACTTTATCAAAATCTGGGTCGTTTTTTGCTAACTTTTCGTACTTCCCAGGAATGAGTTTGATTGCTTTTTCTAGGTTATCAATTGTTAATTCAACATTACCCTGTAGGGCGTAGGAGCAGGCTTTGTTGTAATAAGCTTGATCTAGACCTTGTTTCATTGCGATCGCTTTGTCGTAAGATTGGATCGCATCTTTATAACGTTGCAGTTTTGTCAGGGCGATTCCTCGATTGATCCACGCTTCATGCTTGTCTGGTTTAATGGCGATCGCTTTGTCATATGATACAAGTGCGTCCTTATACCTTTTTTGAGCATTTAAAAGATTGCCTCGGTTATACCACGCTTCATCCAAGTCTTTTCTGATGGCAATCGCTCGATCGTATGACAACAATGCATCTTTATTTTCTTGCAAAGCCGTCAATGCATTGCCTCGGTTAATCCATGTTTCCGCACTGGTCGGTTTGATAGCGATCGCTTTGTCGTATGCTGCGATCGCATCCTGGTAATGATGCGAATCTAATAAATTATTGCCCTGACGAAATAACTTTTCTACACTTTGGTTTGTCTGGGCTTCCGTAAGCAACTGAGCAACATTACTTTCCTGTACAACCTGCTGACTATCGCTTTGGGGTGAGATTGCCAAATCACCACAGCCGAACATAAATAGTGCGAACAAGCCTAATGGCAAGCTGCTCCTTGTGACCATGCTTTACCTACAGAACTCTCTATCTCATGCTAAAACTTTTTTGACTCCTTCTGCAATTTCAATCGTATAAAAAAATACTTATATTTGATGAACTTTTGCCCGATTTTGTGTAGATTTTGTGTAGATTAATTATCTTTTAAATCTGGGTGATTTTTCACACAATAGAATCAGATCATATCATACTTTGATGTATATTTTATAGTCTTTTTTTTGCATATTTTATTGTCACTCCGTCAGCGATAAAAACCATCGGATAATTGTTTTTTGTTTATGATGCAATTAGATTGATATTAGCTTGATTTTTTGAACTAATTCGATACACATTTGACTAAGACCAATAGCACCATTAGGTGGTGGAAAATAATTATGTGTTGCCCGAAACCCTTGTTATTGCGTTACACATAACGTAATAACAAGGGTTTCCCTCTATGCCTATTTTGTGCTATGCGATAAATAGTGCATCGATCGTAAAGTGTGTATCTTGCCATATCCTACCCTCTAGCAGATAGGATAAAACAGCTGTTTAACAGAGTCTGCTGGGCAAAATAGAAAACATGACGATTGAATCCAACTCCAACTCATCCAAGGTGCCTACCCCAAAAGCAAACACCGAACACGACTTACAACCAGATGACTTTGACGGGATGTCAGACTCGGGCATAACCACCGAAGGACTGGCAACACAACAAGCTTTGTCCGCGATCGCCTCTCTCCAATCTCCCGAAAACACAAATGCCCTTAAACAGGCACGTTCAACAGCCAAAGCGAAGACTAGCAATGTAACAGTTAAGCCTCGGGCGCTGTTGATTACCCTGATAGGAATAGGTACTACGTTGCTTGGTATTGCCCTAGATAACTGGATAATTGGCATCTTGGGAACGCTGTTGACTTTAGTGTTATCCTTGCTGATGCTGTTACCTTTGATACGAGAGGCGATTGGATCGTGGTTTTCGCCCCAAGAGCGAACAGTGATTATAGGATTGTTTGGAGTATTAGTAAGCATCGTCGGTATAGTTAAGTTTGGGGGGTTGGCCGATAATCTTCTAGCTTGGGGACGCAAAATTAACTGGGATGCGTCTGGAACCCTAGCAGAATGGTTTGGCGCATTGGGGCAAATTCTGATCGCCGTCATTGCCGTTTATGTAGCTTGGCGACAGTACGTTATTTCCAAAGACTTAACAATTCAACAAAACTTGCTCACCGTCCAGCAAAATATTATCACCCAGCAGCAGACAATTGATTCCTACTTCCAAGGCATTTCTGACTTAGTATTAGATGAACAAGGATTGTTAGAAGATTGGCCCCAAGAAAGAGCGATCGCCGAAGGACGCACCGCTGCAATATTGAGTAGTGTTGATGGCACAGGTAAAGCCAAAATTCTCCGCTTCCTCTCCCGTTCCAAATTGCTCACACCTCTAAAACGCGATCGCCATCTTGGTAGGGCAATTCTTGATGGTGACGGTGGTTATGCTGAAGACCGGAAAACTGGGTTGCGCGTGATTGATTTAGGCGTAATGCTAGCAGGTGCAGACCTTTCTGGCACAGACTTGCGCTGGACAGACCTGAGCGAATCGAATCTAGTCCGTGCTAGACTCAGCAGTTGCGACCTAGTAAAAACCAATCTGTCGCGCAGCATTTTATACGACGGCAACCTCAGTAATGCAGATATCAACGGCATTCGGCTATTCTACGGCTCACCGGAAACCGCCTCACCCCGCAGTCGGACAACAGAACCGGACTACGAAACAGGCGAACACACTGGCGCTGTGATCGAAAATGCTGATTTTACTGGTGTTCAAAGAATGTCTGAGTCTACGCGCTACTACTGCTGTGCCTGGTGCGGGGAAAAATCTCGAAATACCATTCCTGGTGGTTGCGAAGGTATTCCGAATAAGTTGGGAAGGTAGGAAGAGGTGGGAGTTAGGAGTTAGGAGTTAGGAGTTAGGAGTTAGGAGTTAGGAGTTAGGAGTAGTTTCTAGTAGGGTTGTGGGATTAGCTTTATATAAAAAATATTGTTCTTTCGGTACAAGTCCGGTAGCACATATGACATTTTATTAGAGAAAATTAATAATGTAGGGTTTAAGGTATCACTATGAGTAAGCATGATGATGGTAGTAATAACGGTGTTGAAGCAGCAGGTTATGCAGCAGCAGGTGCCGGAGTTGCAGCAACGGTAGGTGGCATGGGTTTAGCAGTAGGTGGTACGGTGGGACAGGGACTTATAGTCCCTGGCGGGTAGGTACATTAATCGATTTACCTGGGTAGCAGCAGTGATTATTTTGACATATTTTGTAGGTGTGCAAGACAGATACCGGACTTCTTTAAGAAGTCCGGTATCTAATCCTCGAATTTAATGTGTTGGACTACTAATGGTTAACCGCATTAGTTATCAATGGTTGATACATCATCAAAGCAATAGCAGAACTAATGCGGTAGACCACAAACACCGTTGAAACCTATACGATACTTAAATTCAGCAACTCTTGGGGAGATGCCAGCATATCGATTGCTACGAAGTAAATCTTACCTTCAGGATTTAGTAAGAAACGCCATGAAACATTCATCCCAACGTTGACACCGAACCAAGGAGTTTGGACTATGCCTGTGACTTTAAACTGCTTAGAGCCATCAGGTAGAGTGTCCGATATCCCCTGAGAAGGCATGATATTGAGTCCCTGTGCTTCTGCACGCATATATCTGGCGATCGCCTTGTGACCGACAATTGGCTTTTGGAATGGTGGTTGCAGGGCACCATCGTCTGTAAATAGAGCAACAGCAGTCTCAAAGTCATCTCTGTTCAGGGCTTCAAGATAGCTAACTATAGTCGGCTCTGTAATACCCGCAACCTCAATTTGAGTAGGTGCTGGCGCAGTACGTGCGAACAAGGGTTCTTTATCTGTACTGGGAGCTACATCAGGCGAAAATCCCATATCTACCACAGCATTGCGAAGTACTGTGATTTGCTGACCTGCATCGAGTTTCTGGATTGTTTCTAGTAAGGCTTTGACACCAGCAGTCATTTGATAGCCAGATGGAACGGGAGCAACAATGCCCTGTTTCATCAACTCCCCTAACTCGTACCAGAAAGCTAGCTTGGTGTTGACGCTGAATGCCCCATAGGAACGACTGACAGGAGTTTCTGCCCGGTTCGCAAGGTCACGCATTGCCTGCAATTGGTCTGATGAAGAAAGATGCCTAATTTGGTGTAGTAAGCTTTCCGCAAACTGTAAGCGTGCGGCCCCGACAGCGGCAGGAGTGATTGAACGACCCATTTCTGTGTAGGCATACCACAGTAATGCTAATTTGTCGTCAACATCCAGTTTCTCGAACTGGGCTATGGTTGCTGGAATTGGACTACGAACTTGAGTATCAGAGAAAATTGCTTGAGCCGACTCGATAGTGAAAGTCATGGTCAAAATCTCCAGATTTATCTATTAGTTCAAAGATTCCCAGATTCACTCATCACAGATATTTCAGCAAAACGCCTTGTTGAACACAAAAACAATCTTGGCGCAAAGAACCATCCAGCTAGTCAGCTAATGGTGCTAATTGATGCCCTTGGTACATCTTGGATTCAATCGCAAAGGTATTTGTGCGATCGCGATTATTGACGGCATACTTGCATACCCGGTTTAACCACCACACAAAACACTGTAACTATATGTTGCGCTTTTATAAAACTGTATAAAGAAAACTTTACATTTTTCTAATAATATAGTATATAAACAACTCTTATCTGTCAGCCTAATTGCTTGCTTTACAAGTCTTTCTGGGTTTCGCTCTCAAACTATGCCTTTTCATATAAACTTTTCCCAGGGTTTAAAAAAGCCTTGCTTATTGCTTGAATAGTTATTGTTAATATAAAAAGTGTTCTTCAATTAAGACAACTTTCATAACATAAAAGCGAGAGATTTCACATGGCTCAAGCTCTATCAAAAGTTATAACTTTTGACGAATTTATAATATGGTATCCATGTAACTCACGGATACGTTATGAGTTGCATAATGGGGGAATTGTTGAAATGACTTTACCATCCCAGCGACGAATTACTCCCGTCGCTGGGGGTGGCAAAAAAGCTAAGACTTTCTAACAGTTTCTAGTTGTGGTGGTAGAACAACTTTCTTCGCTAAACCCAAAGTCTGCAAAGCCTTAATTGCCCACCAGGTTACATCAACTTCCCACCAAAACCATCCAGCTTTCGCCACATTCGGATAAGCGTGGTGGTTGTTGTGCCAACCTTCCCCATAAGTTAAAATTGCTGCCCACCAAAGGTTACGAGAGTTGTCATTGGAATCAAAATGACGATAACCACGCATATGACTTGCAGAATTGATTAGCCAAGTGCTGTGCCAAAGCAATACTGCTCGCACAAACACGCCATACACCACAAAAGACCAACCGCCTAAAAGATACAATATAATCCCAACGGGAATTTGCAAAAATAAGAAGTAACGATCCAGCCAACGATAGAATGGTTGACGCTCCAGTTCCGAAGCATATTTTTTATAGTTTCTCTTCTCAAAAAATTCTGGACGTGGATAAAAAATCCACAGCATATGACTCCACCAAAAACCACGTTTAGCAGAATAAGGATCTTTGTCATTGTCCTCTGTATGAGCATGATGCAGCCGATGTCCCGCTACCCAAAATATTGGTCCCCCTTGTATCGCAAGCGCTCCCAAAATAGCGATCGGATATTCCACCCACTTTGGTACTTGAAAACTTCGGTGAGTCAAAAGCCGATGATAACCCAAACAAATACCAATGCTGCCAAACAACCAGTGAAGTAATATCATTACTCCCAATGCCGACCAAGAAAAAAACCAGGGAGCGAGCATTGCTAATACGTGAAATGCGCCAAAAAATGCTACATTCGTCCACGAGAGAGCAGGCTGTTGCTTACCCTCAGCCACCACTGAGTGTGTTGTCATAAAATTTTTCCTTTGAATTAAGTTCCGTAAATTACTAGGGGTCTACCGCTTGGGTGACAAAACTAATTAAGCCCTCACCCCCAACCCCTCTCCCTTAGAGAGAAGGGAGGCAAAGTAGATATTTATTTCCTCTCCCCAACCGAGAGTGTTAGGGTAAGGGCAATAGGAGATGCAAGTGCTGCTTACATCTATTAGCTTAACAATAAAAAAAATTAAATGCAAGCGACGCTTACATCTTTCGACCTATGTCTAATGTGATGATTTCCACCCGACAACGACTGATAGATGCGGCTATGGAGTTATTTGCCGCTCAGGGAGTAACTGAAACGACAACCAAAGCGATCGCCGAATTGGCAAGAGTGAATGAGGTAACGCTATTTCGCCATTTTGGCAGCAAGTACGGATTGCTTTTGGCGGTAATTTCCGAATCGGCTGTGTTTCAACAATTGGGTGAGTCTTTGCAAGCGCAAGCCAATCAAACTAGCAGTTTGAAGCAAGCGCTAAAAGAGTATTGTGAAGAACGTTTGCAAGCTCTAGAAAAATTTCCTGAATTGGTACGTTCTTTGGTGGGGGAAGCAGGAAATTATCCAGTAGAAAATCGTCAAGCGCTGGGACGCAGTTTAGCCCAAGCCAACGACTATCTTGCAGAATATCTGGCAACAGTTATGGAGCGTGAGGAATTATATATCCATTTACCAGCCCAAAAGCTGGCAAGTTTAATAAATAGTATGTTGTTAGGGTATGCCGTGATTGAATTCACCAGTGAATATCACGAACTTTGGCAAAACAGGGATGAGTTTCTGGAAAATTTGGTAGCGCTATTTTTAAATAAAGCGACAAATTCCACAAGTATAGTCAAGTATGAGCCACCGACTATGGAGAAGGTTACAGATTTACCCGCAAATTTAGTCCATTTGATTTTGCAACGTGCCAAAAAATCGGGATTGCGGGATTATGCTCTAATGTATGTTTTATTTGGTGCAGGTTTATCGAAAGAAGAAATTGTGAATTTAGAGAGAATGCACCAAATAATCGATACTAACCAGCATTTGTTACAGATAACTCAAGGTCAAGAACGCCAAGTCCCGGTGAATCAGTGGATTTTGGGTAAGCGCTATGGTTCTTATACTAACAATCCATTAACTCAATGGCTAAAAAGTCGTAAAGATAACTATTTGACATTATTTCTTAATAATGAAGGAATGCCCATATCTGAAGTAGAAATAGAAGGGTGCTGGCAGGTATTAACAGAGGGATTATTGACACCAGAAGGACAACAAGCATTTATTGGGCAAGCTCAACAAACATGGTGTGTAGAAATGTTGATGAAAGGAATGAATTTGGAAGATATGAGTACGATCGCTGGTTGGAATTTAGCAAAATTACAGCCTTATGCTAAAAGAGCCAAAGAAAAAGCGGCCCTTGAGCAAGCGATTCGCCTCGATCGTAAATCTTAAGTGTGCAACAGTGCTGAATGGGAATATACCATCTCATGTGCCATAATTTTTTTAAAATTTTATTTATACTCTATTTTCCTTAAGGCTTCTCCTTCATTTACCGTTACATTTTTGTACTCCTTATTTGCCTTTTACGGGTTTGTTCCGTTAGGTGCATTCCGGTGAGTAGATAGACCTGCTTCCCGAGTGGCCGTAGATTTGTCAGATCCCCGACAACTTTCACGGATACCGCTGGCAAATGGTGGTTCTGACCCCTCAATGTTGAGCCAAACAGTTCTCTCGGATACCCCGTATAACGCCCGCAGTCTGGAAGCCTGGGGCTATCGATACGAAGCCCACGCAGGTGGGCTTTGTTGGATTAGCCACACCATTCTATGGTGACGGCGGGATTTCGGAGGAGTCTTACCCTTGATTCGCTCTTCTGCATCCTTTAAAAAGTCGGGGATCTTGCAGCCGATCGTCAGGACTCAGCATCAAGCATAGTGAGGATTTCAACGCCGTTTTCCGTTACGGCTAATGTATGCTCAAACTGAGCCGTCAGTTTGCGATCGCGTGTAACGGCAGTCCACTTATCGCTGAGAACCTCTACTTCCCAAGTACCTAGATTAATCATCGGCTCAATGGTAAAAACCATACCTGCTCTGAGCAGTTTACCTTTACCGCGTGTGCCGTAGTGAGGGATTTCTGGCGCAGTGTGGAAAATGTTGCTGACGCCATGTCCTACGAAGTCTCGGACTACAGAAAAGCCCTCTGACTCGGCATATTCTTGAATGGCTGCCCCAATGTTTCCAATTCTAGCTCCTGGTTTGACTTCTGCAATACCTCTGCAAAGACACTCGTGTGTTACTTCAACCAGCTTTTTTGCAGTTGGTGAAGGAGTTCCGACAAAGAATGTCTTGGATGTATCCCCGTGGTAGCCATCAACAATTAGCGTGACATCAATATTGATGATGTCACCTTCTTTGAGAATCTGCTTGGCATTCGGAATACCATGACAAACTACCTCATTCACACTGGTGCAAATCGACTTGGGAAAGCCATGATAGCCCAGAGGTGCGCTCTTTGCCCCGTGAGCTTGCGTCCAACGCTCGGCTTCGTCATTGAGCTGTAAAGTGCTGACTCCCGGCTTGACCATTGGTTCTAAATGGTGTAATAGTTCAGCAGCCAACCTCCCAGCTTTCCGCATTTTGTCTAATTCTCTACTCGATAAAATAACAATTGTCTCGTTTTTCATAAATCGGAATTTTTCCTGTTTACCCAGATTGATTAACCATATCTTTTTATCTCAGATCGGTGGGTGTAAGCTCTCGTGCTGCTTTTGGCTTATTACTCTACCACATTGTTTTCTTCTCCCCTTTGAATTCGGGGCAGGGGGGCTTCCGACTCGCACCCATCAAATGTCCCCGTGACCCTTAACATACGGGTAGTTTGTTCAACTTTGAATTTTCTTCCCCCTTTGAATTCGGGGCAGTGGGGCTTTTGAATCGCACCCACCAATACCCAACACCATCTAATCCCCAACAACTACAGTTATCCCCATTTCTGCTGAACGTCTTGCTGCATCAGCAACTTTTAGAGTGTACAAACTTTGTTGTGGGGTGACGTACAACGGAGTGCCATCAAAAAGATGGTCTAACACCATGCTCGTATCTTTGGCAAATGAACCCCGACGAGTAGCAATCTCTATCGGCATTGTCTCCCCAGGTTTAATCAAAACTCCTGCCTCACCATCAAAAATTAAGCCCCCTTTTTCCCCCTGAACCTCAAACTTGCGTTCTGCTTGCCACAGAGTTTCACCTTTACCATAAATCACTTGTCCCAAAAGTCCGCTGTTAAAGTTTAGTTGACTAATCGACAAACAGCTTTGGTAATAATCCGTTTCTGTCTCCCAAAATCGGTTGTGACAGTTAACTGTGGTTACTTCACCAAACAAATCTATCAAGCGGTGTAAGCGAGAAAGGGCACCAGTCAAAGGAAAACCGAAAAGTTCGTGATTGTAAGTCCACTTGCGCGGTGCGGGATTTTCCGGTTTGATGGTGCTGTAACGAGCATAAAAAACTTGCCCAATTTCTGGTAAATATTGCTTCAAAGCTTGATGCACACCGCCTAAAAGTTCAATATGTTCGACGTGCAGGAGTTTTTTCTGTACTTTTGCCAACGCAATCAGTTCTTCCGCTTCTGCTACATCTAATGCTAGAGGATATTCGACAATTACGTGCTTGCCATGAGCAAGTGCTGCACCCGCGATCGCTCCATGATCTCGATTTACAGTAGAAATCGCTACCAAGTCTATATCTTCTCGCTTGACTAACTCTTGCCAAGAACTCACCACTTCAGTTTGGAATTGTCTGGCAAAGGCTTTTGTCTTTTCTGGGTTATGACCGACAACACCTGTTAGATGCGATCGCTCCATGAGCAATAATGCTTCAGCCCGTAAAGAAGCCGCATACCCAGCCCCAACCAAACCTACCCGTACTCTTGCTTTTTCTAACGGTGCCTCGGAAGCATTCATAAATTGTTACCAATTCTATTTGTTAGTTTACTGCTCTGATATTGCGCTGCCCAAGCATAGACTGTTGACTGCGAACAGCTCAAAACGGAATTTTAGATTCAATTTTATCGATAAGCACAAACTTACTCATAAATATTATGGGCATTCTGACTGATTTATTGACAAACTCCCACTTTTTTTCTAAAACTATAACCTTTTCTAATAACAACCCGATTATTAGCCAAAATATATAACTAAAACTTATCGCTATTAAACAACTAAATTTCATTACTAATCGGGTTCAATTTCCGCTCATATCCTTTGATTTTTCTCGTAGTATCAGAATTGAAGCAAATTTGAATCAGCGGCGGATCTAGTAAGATAAGCCGTCACATTTGTTTGACGATAACTTATACTGTCGGTTGTTAAAGAGAGGATCGTTAAATGGCAACTTTCAAAGTAACGTTAATTCACGAAGCTGAAGGGCTGAACCAAACAATTGACGTTGATGATGATACCTATATTTTAGACGCAGCTGAAGAAGCTGGTCTTGACCTGCCTTACTCCTGCCGTGCTGGTGCTTGTTCTACTTGCGCTGGTAAATTGACAACTGGTTCTGTTGACCAGTCTGACCAGTCTTTCTTAGACGATGACCAAATGGAAGCTGGATATGTCCTCACTTGCGTGGCATACCCAACCTCTGACTGCACCATCGAAACTCACAGAGAAGAAGAACTGTACTAAAAGACTGTTGAGAATAAAAAAAGCAGCACAGACAAGGAAAATTTTTTCCTCTTCTGTGCATGTTTTGACAGCATAATTTTGCAAAAAAATATTTAATTCTGGCAATGGATATCATAACAAATGTCGCGGATAATTTCTTGATTATCCCTTACATCCGTTATCTATCCGTTGCCAGTGATTGCTATTTTTTTATTGCTTAATGGCGCTAGTCAGCATCTGAATTTGAGTTCCTGGATAATAGAACTGGAGAATTTTCTGATTAGACCAACCGAGTTTGGCTAAGTTTTGTGCCCCAGTTTGACTCAAACCTACTCCGTGTCCCAAACCACCACCCACAAAGGCATATCCCCAAATACCTGGTTTACCTTTGTTGAGGGCTTGCAAGTAGAATAGAGTGCTTCTGGGAGCGGCAAAGGCACTGCGAACTTCGTCTTTATATAGAGAAAAAGTTCCAATCTCAGTTTTGACATCTAGTTTCAAGATTCGTCCACTATGCGATCGCTCAACGACGGTCATCTCTTCAACCGTTTGAAACTTGGCATAGGGACTGTTTTTGACTCGGAGAAATTTCTGCAAACCTTTGGTTATGTCCTCCAGGCTGGTTTCTTTGCGCCAACGAAACAAATCCTGTTTAGTTTCATTAAAATCTTTTTGCAAACTTATGAACTGCAAAAAGTTTTCTTCCGATGCTAAACTCTGAGCAGGCAAGTTCCAAATATTACTCGCAGCATCCACCACAGGCTGTAGATAGGGGCGCTCTTCACCATTCCAGACATCGCTAAAAGAAGCCGTAATCCCACCAGTGGTAGAAGAATATAAAGCGTCTACTAGCTCGTTTTTATAAGTCAATACCATACCCCTCGTTCCCGCGATCGCTTTGTCTGTACTCGGAGCGACGTCATTTAAACCAAAATAAACTTGACAGTGAGTATCCGCACACAATTGATACCCATCTATTTTAAATCTCCGTAAATTCCTCAAAACATAAGTCCGGGCCAGAATTGCCTGCGCTTCTAAAGAAGCTTTCGGGGCATTGATCCCAATTTCATAGGGCACCACCCCACGTAAATAAGTTTCTAGGGGCACTTCGTTCACTAAAGAGTAAGTGCCGTAAGAGTTTGGCTGTAGCTCCAACCTGCCGGGGAAAAGACGCGCATTCTCGGGTTTTTTGCCTTTCAAGACCCGAATCAAGTTTTTGCCACTGCTAATTTCTAGATTATTTGGACTGTAGCGCTTGTTATCTACCACCCAACTAATACGCGGGACTTGTGAATAAACTTTTGTATCAATGTAAGCAGTATTCCTTTTAACCGATGCTTGCACGCTCTTGATTAACAAGCGTCGTAGCAATGCAGTACTGTAAACATCCCGTTTCGCCCAAACTTGCCAGCGATCCGGCTGGGCAATCTCTACCTCTATGCCTTTAGCACGCCAGCTTCTAGCACTGTCTTCCGCAGTTTCAAAGGTGCGATACGTACCCAAAACAACCCGTTCGTCCACAATTCGTTGAGATACAGGTTGCATAACTGTTTCTAGCTTCAACGGTTTGGAGGTTACTAGAGTTTGCTCTCTGTTGCCGTTTTTAAATTTCAGCTTCAGGCGATCGCCCAGACTAGGTTCTAGTTGCAATTGTTCTGTGGGTTTTTCTCCAAATCGCTGGACAATCCCAATTTTCAACTCCACGTCTTTTGTTTTGCTTTCGGGAGCCGATGCTCCAGTCAATCCCAGCAAAAATGTTGTCAGCAAAGTAAAGGAAAAATACCAGAGCGAGATTTTCATGAGAAATTTATTCTGCCGTCAGTGCCGTGTTTGGGTGGATGGTTATTTTACTTTGTAGCGTATTTTTCTTGTGGCTTTCGTTAGCCAATGATAATATTACCCGTTTTGCGATCCTAATTACTTGCAAGGCGAAGTCATTATGAGTATGATATATTTAAAGTCATAAAGCAAAACAAGGAAAAGATTACCCCTATGGCTAGGGTTCAAGAAATTCCATTAAATCAGATCGTGCGACCGCTGCCCCGCCAGAACGACCAAAACAAAGTGCAAGCATTAATGGAGTCGATAGCCAGCATCGGGCAGCAAGAGCCAATAGATGTCTTAGAAGTAGATGGACGGTATTACGGCTTTTCTGGATGCCATCGCTACGAAGCTTGTCAGCGTTTAGGCAAGGAAACAATCTTAGCCTTAGTCCGCAAAGCGCCGAAAAGTGTATTAAAAATGCATTTAGCGTAAGATATTCGGTTAAGAGTTTGGAGTTAGGAATTTTAACTTTTCACTTTCATATAAGGGAATCGAAATGCAATCTCAAGTAAAAGGTATACCTGTGAATACTGGTATTGACGAAGAAAGCCGCAAGAAAATTGCTGATGGGCTGTCTGGGATGTTGGCTGACAGTTATACGCTATATTTGAAAACTCACAACTTCCACTGGAATGTCACAGGCCCGATGTTCCAAACCTTACATTTGATGTTCGAGACGCAGTATACAGAATTAGCTCTCGCAGTTGATTTAATTGCCGAACGGATTAGAGCGCTGGGCTATCCTGCACCTGGTACTTATAGCGATTATGTCAAACTAAGCTCGATTCCGGAAACTGCCGGGGTGCCCAAAGCTACAGAAATGATTCGTTTGTTGGTAGAAGGACAAGAAGCCGTAGTCAGAACCGCACGCTCTATCTTCCCCATCGTGGATCAAGTAAACGACGAACCCACAGCCGATTTATTGACTCAGCGGATGCAATTACACGAAAAGAATGCTTGGATGCTGAGAAGTTTGTTGGAAGAATAGTTATTGGTTAGTGGTTGTTGGTTATTGGTTAGTGGATAGTGGGTAGTAGGGGAGACAACCAACAACTAACAACTAACAACCATGTCTAATACCGATTTCACCAATCAGTTGCAATCTTTAATGCAGCTGGTTGGTATTTCTAGTTTTAAGGCTCTGAGTCGCGCCACAGGTGTCTCAGAGCGTCAGTTATTGCGGCTGCGACGGGGAGAAGTTGAGCAAATACGGGTGGATGTACTGCTCAAACTGTCGCAGAAACTGCAGATATCGCTGAGTGAGTTAGTAGAAACTTTTTCGAGTCCTGATCTGGAAAAAAAAGAGATATTCAGAACTCAGGACACGCTTTCGGGGGATCTGACTACAGGACTAAAAATTGAATTATTAAACGAAATTGCAGATTTAAAAGTAGAGTATGAGCGATCGCGTCATGAGCTTTCTCAACAACGGTCAAGTTTACTGTCTGAGTTTCAGCAGTCGAGCTTTGGGCTTCTGGAGTCATTGTTAACTCAGTTTCCCACAGCAGCTCAAAAAGCGCGCGAGAACCCACAGTTAGAAGCAGTCAAAATCCTGCCGTTGGTGGAAAAGCCCCTAGAAAAATTATTGCTTGCGTGGGGTATTGAGGCGATCGCATCTATTGGTTCAGAAGTTCCCTACGATCCAGCATTGCACCAATTGATGGAAGGAAAATCACAATTGGGAGAAGCGGTCAAGGTACGTTATGCTGGGTACCGTCAAGGCAATAAACTGCTTAACCGTGCGAAAGTTAGTCCGGTTTGAAAGTCCTTAACCTTTCCCTCTTCCCCCCTACCGTGTATATACAAGTTGAAAAACAAAGGGACAAGGAGGACTCTAGACGCAATCTTTATCCCTTGTCTCTCCCCTCTACCTTCTCTTGTCCATCAAGCTAGATTTTTATACTTGTGTGTCGTAGCTTTTCTCCCCACTCATGTTGAGAAAAAAAGATAAATATTGGGAACACTAAAGTTGAAGAGTTCAGCGACACACAGCTACTAAGCAACTAGCTATGGTGCCGCTAAGTTTCACAAAGACATGGCGGCTCTTTGGAATGTGTTTCGTCACCTGGAGAGAGTACATCTTTTGCGATTACTATTCCCCTACGTCAAAGGAGTTAGGAGGAGGGGAGTTGAGAGGAACAGAGTTAAAAATCGGAATTAAAGAGTTAACATTTTATCATTTATAAGTACTTAATTATTAGCGTTTGCTAATGACTCACGATCTAAATATGGCAAGCTTTAGAAAAATGAATTATTATGGTTATGTGCAAGGAAACTTACAAATTCTTTACTTTGATAATTTATGATGCATCAAGTAAAAATCTTTCAACCAAATGGGATTCTTGACGCTACTAGATCACAAGAATTTAGAGAAAACATCAGTGAAGTTCTTGAAAGCGGTGCGAAAATTGTCTTAGTTGATTTTCAAAATGTCACCTTTATGGATAGCTCGGGTTTAGGTGCTTTGGTCTTAGCATTCAAAGCTTTACGTGCAGCAGATACCAAGTTAGTTATCTGCTCCATCAACGAACAAATTAGGATATTATTTGAACTGACAGGTATGGATAAAGTGTTTGAAGTCTTTATCAATCAAGACGATTTTCATCAATCTGTACTAACTAGAACTTAAGGAACATCAAATTTTATTTCTAGTATAGATAAATCATCATCAAAAGCTTCTTTAGAGTTCAAAGCGATCAGGTAATTTAGTACCTGGTCGAGTTGAAGCTCAAAGCTATTTTGTGAGTCAACAAGTGTTTGAATAAAGCCATCTAAAGTCCAAAGGGTGCCATCAATTTTGGTAATTTCATAAACTCCATCACTAAAAATATAAAGCGTACTGGATTCTTCAATTTTGCAAAACCCATCTACATATTTTGCTTCGGGAAACATCCCAACTGGCATTCCAGCAGTTCTCAATTGTCGAACTTCCGTGACGCTTCCAGATTTATGAGATAATAATATTGCAGGTGGATGACCGGCGCTTGCATAAATTAACTGGCGTTTGACTCGGTTATAGACTCCATACCAAATAGTGAAGTATTTATCATTTTGATAATTCATTTGGAAGGTATCGTTTAACGCTTTGAGTACATCACTGGGTTGATAGTAATTGAGGCTTTTGAGAGCATGCGATCGCAGCAGATTTAGTACTGAGACTGAGGGAAGAGTTGCTTTGAGTCCATGTCCGGCAGTGTCCAATAAGTAAATTGCCAAATAATCTGGATCTAGCCAATAGTAATCAAAACAATCCCCACCCAGTTGTCGTGAAGGGATGAATCGAGAATTGATAGTAAAGGGTTCGGTCATTGGTGCAGGTAAGAGCGATCGCACGTATTCTGCCGCTTCTGACATCTCTGTTTCTAAAAGCTGTTTTTGTATTTGTAAATCTCGACTTAGCTGGTGCAAGCGCAATCCGGCTCTCACCCTTGCTCGCAATTCATTTTGCTCTATGGGTTTAGAAATAAAATCATCAGCACCAGCATCTAATCCTTTAACCCGATCGGCAACTGAATCTAAGGATGTTAATAAAATAAAAAATGTCGTGGATAATTTCGGGTCTTGTTTGATGCAATCGCATACTTCAAGTCCATTCAAACCGGGCATCATCCAATCACAAATAATTAGTGCTGGATAATCAGCCAATGCCTGCTTTATTCCTTCTTCCCCGTTGCTGGCAGTTACTACCTCATAACCTTCTCTTTCCAGCATCCTCTTTAGCAGTATTCGTACTGCCAAATCATCATCAATTACTAATATTTGAAACATAAAGAACAGTGGCTGATAGAAGTTAGGAGTTAGGAGTTAGGAGTTAGGAGTTAGGAAGAGCGGAGTTAACAATAATAAATCAAGATAAGAGTAAAATTGAGGAATTTCTAGTTTATAACTCATAACCTTTAACTCCTTACGGTTACGGCAGTCCCTTGCCCTTATTAACTTTTAACTCCTAACTTTATTTGTCATGGGGGTGAAAGGGGATTCATCCACAACAGGATAGTGCGCTTGAGTTGGTTGAGGTCGCGGTATACTTCTTGTTTGAACCACTGCCCCAAAGCATCAAAGGGTGTAAAGGATGTTCCCGTCTGCCATTTGATATCTTGAGCTAAAGGTGTTGTGTGGCTTCCTGGTAGAGTTTGTGCGGTCACCATCCCTGGAAAGCGTTCTTGTAACAGTTCTGTTAAAGATGTTGATTGGTCAAGGGTATCGTTATTAAATTTTACAAGTAAGTTGCGCCGAACATTGTAGCGTTCTTTCACTAGTTGGTTAGTTTCTAGAGGTGAAGGAGTGAACTCAATCATCGCCAAAGCTGAGTTAAACTGTTCCACTAAGGGAATAGCATCGCTAGCTGTATAGTTGTTAAAAGATATAAAAATATTACCTGCCCTATCTATTGCAAACAGACTTCCAATCAGCAAGTGCAGTTTGCAGCCCATGCTGTGTCCGACACCATAAATCGGGAGGTAGCGCTTGCGTAAAGCTGACGAGTCTTGCAACCGTTCGAGAGTGCGCTCGAACTTGAGCAGTACAGATTTAGCGATCGCGGTATGATCTAACGTATTCACAAAGGGTGTGGCAATTACAACATAACCCTTTTCTGCCAACTGTTCCAACAACCAACGGTAGGTGATGTGGGGTGCTGTCGCGACAAAAGCACCCCCCAAGAAATGTATAATGCCGATGGGATTTCGGGGAATGAGTACCCAGTTACCAGAGACTTCTTTCCAATCCATACCGAAAAAAGGTGCAAGTAAAAAGTAAAAACTAAAATGTTAATACATCTTTATGGTAATGCTTGTTCAAGTCTCTTGCTGCCTATTCCTGACTCCAGGTAAAATTTCTAATTTTGGAGATGACAAACACAGGGCAAAAAAAGCAATACATTCTAAGAGGATGTAAGGATGCGTATTATTATTAACATTCAAATCCCCGAAACCTAACCCCCCTAAGAGAAGGGGGTTTAAAAGCCTCTCTCCTAGGAGAGAGGTACTCGCAGGGAAGCAAGCTATGGAGAGAGGTTTTTGGTAATCTTTATGACGCATCCTTACATCCTCTAATGTTGAGGATAGGCAGTGCGTGCAAAAGTTTTATTCTCGCTGTTCTTTTTAAGACCCCGACCGTTCTCAGGGTCGTTTGTTTTGAGTTAGGGTTCCAATCCCCATTCTTCCTTCTTCCTTCATTCAATGGTGACTTTGCAACCTTCTCATTTCATGTTGTACATCCAATGCAATCTGCAACGCTTCATTCAGCAATCTTCCATGTTCGCTGGCCTGTTCGCTAGCTTGCATTGCAGTTAAAGTTGCTAAATTATTAGCAAACAATTCCGTATTACTAATAATAAAGTTTTTATTCTCTCGTAAAATTTTTTCTGTTTTCAAAGCGCGGATTAAATCCGATCTTGTGAGAAATAATGCTTCCAGAACTCTCTTTCTTTCCTTGATCGTAACTTCTGGATTGCCTGCTGCTTCTATTTCATCGTTAATATGTATCGCTTTGATAACAGAGTTATACCGCTCAACATCCATTAAAATACTTTTTAAAGAATGAGTGACACTTTCTTGGAGAATTTTGGTTCTTTTTTTCCACAGAAAATACAATAAAGTTTGGGCAGTACCTAAACCAAAAACAGTTAATATAATTAATAAAATCCAGGATGGAATGGGCATCCATGCCGCAAACATTTTAATAAAAACATCCAATAGAATATAACTAAAAACAAAACCAGAAAATCCAATAAAAAATACTGTAACCCCTTCAGAACCTTTGAGCTTTTCGATATATTGCCTTGCCAATCCTTTCATAGGATTAACAATGAGTAAGAGTTCATTGTTCACAGGCAAATTAGTTAATTTTTGCAGTTCCTTTGGAGTAATCTCCAATCCCTGTAAATCGTCTCGCACAGATATGGTGTCTCCGTTAAAATAATTGTATATTACTATATAGCAATCAAATTTTCATATTATAAATCACCTAGGCACTTTCAGATTTTTTTTGACAAAAATTAATTATAGCAGCCAAGATGTGACTAGGTAAGGTCGTGCGGACTATGTTTCTGCTGGATTATATTTCCAATCTCAGTTTGAGCCGGGAAATCACTGCGGTAACAAATTTCTCGACTGGGTGTTTTTTGGTATCTTGGAGCAATATTTGGTAGCAGCTTGGATTTTTCCCCAAACTGGGGATATCTCTACATTTATGACATATTGTCACTCATGATAGAGTTATTTACTGCTAAAGTAAGCAGTAATACTAGTGCAGCCCCGTTTTTGCGGCAGGCCCCATCGAGTTACTATTGATCTAACCAGTTAAGCAGCCCAAGCGAAGTCACACCTCCAGCAAAGTGAGCACCAATCAGATTGATGTTTGCCAACACTACAAAAATATCCAACGGACGAATGAAATTCACAGAGGTATAAGCTGCCACACCTGGAGGTAGTGTTAGAACTTTCGCCACTAAGACAGCAATGGTCACTTCAGATGCCAAAAAAGCTAACAATAGCCCTATCAAGCTAACGATTAATCCGATTTGTAATACTTGAATTACGTCCTCTTTCCTTGGATGTAGTTCCCGATCGGGTGACTGTAAAAGTTTGTCTAAACGCTTGTAACGGAAACCCCAATAGAGCCTGAAACATAGCACTAAGATTCCAACTATACCAACAAAGACTCCAAACCCCATGACCGGATTCGTCGTTGCTTGGAAAGTAAGATTACGGCTAAATATAGCCAAGAACAAAGCCAAGCTAGAAACAGCACCTAGTGCTAACTGTGCCCAAAAGCTAAACTGTCCTACTACGTGAAAAGTAGCTGCAAATTTTTTTTTAGTTGGTGCAGGTAAGTACGACTTTAAATCGCTCATCATGCTCATCCTCTAATAACATAAGATAAATTATCTTTTTAATTCTGGTAATCGCTCAGGCGAGTCGTATCTAAAATGTAAAACAGTCTGAGAATTTTAGCTGTTAATTAATGTAAAACTATTTTGATAACAAATTTTATTGTAAAAATAATCACTCCTATGAAAGAATCTTTCATTATTAGTTTAACAAAGCTAGAATACCTACACATTTCGATTTTTTAGGCAAAACCCCGAGCAGTATTAGGGCGCAGAGGCACTTACTCGAAATTTTCATTTATTTGAAAAGGGCTACTTAAATCTTAACCAAGTCGAATAGCATTGATAAATTCTGTTCTTGCTTCAAGTATTGAAGGGATTAAAATACAACGTACTAATAAATCTAAATCTAAATCTAATTCTGGCAGTAGTTCGCTACGATAAATTTGCTCATAGTTATTATCGCGGAGTCTATATAGAGAAAGTTGATTATTTTCCCAAAACCAAACTTCAGTGATGTTAAACCGCTTATATTTTTCCAGTTTGTCTATACTGCCACTGGTGATATTGATTTCAATTCCTAAATCGGGATTTTCTTTCTTTGTTCCTAAATAATAAGACTCGTCAGGTTCAAATGAAGCCCCCTTTTCTTCCGCACGACGAGTTGCACTACCTACAGGGATGAAATTTATACCTTTCTCGCAAAAGTAGAGTTCTAAGAAAAAACCAAAAATGGTTTTCAGCATTTCGTGTTGTTCACCAAGCGTCATAAACTCCACACACCCATCAAGATATATTATCCGCAATCCCGGCGCGTCTTTTGTTAATGATTCAATTTTCTCAAATTCTTCCCAACTGTAATAACCCGGTAGGAGAAACCGTTGTTCTTGCTGTGGGGTAACTTTATTTAAGATTTGTGGAGTCATAGCGATCGCCTTTTTTTAGAATTTCATTAAATTAATCTTGGATAATTGATGTAATAGCCTAGAATAGATTTTAGTTTGTAGGTTGAGTTAGGCGGATATAACACATTTAATTTTAACCAAAAATTCTATTTTGTGCATTAACTCATCGCATCTTGCTACTATTGCCTTAACCCAACCTACAATTATTTACTTTTATTTTCCACGATGACGCGAGCTTCTTTTCAAAGAAGGCGATCGCCGTCGAGATGGTAGCAAGGTACAGCACTTTGCAAGTAAATGAAGTACACCCCCTCCCCTTGGCAAGGGGAGGGTTGGGGAGGGGTATTTCTGTACCTCACAAAGTTGAAATTTGCTGTATATCGTCGGCTGCCGACACCCTATTCGTGTGGGGCTATACGGACAAAGCCCACCTGCGTGGGCTAAAATATGAGTCGGTGGGTGTTATTTGGACATTAAGGCTGGGAAAAATATAGTTATGCCTATTTCTGTATGAAGATGCAATTGATAGCCTCCCTCGCGTTGGTGGGCTTTGTTTGTAGAGCCCCACACGAATAGGGTGAGGGGCATTTGACGCAGAATCGGTATTAACCACATTTTAGATATCAAAAAATCCAGGAAAATGCCGAAAAATTTTACGCAATTATATTTGCATTGTGTTTGGGCAACTTGGGATAGATTGCCATTGGTTACAACAGATATTCAAGATATTGTTTATGCGGCAATTGTTAAACAATGTAGTGATTTAGGATGTACAGTAATTGCTGTGGGTGGGGTTGCAGATCATGTACATCTTTTAATTAATTTTCCGGCTACTTTAACAGTATCTGAACTGATAGGCAAAGCTAAAGGAAGTTCTTCCCATCTGATTACTCATGAAATTAAACCAGGAAACTTTTTTAAATGGCAAGGTGCTTATGGTGCATTCACCGTCAGTTATCATAACATTGACCAAATAGCCAATTACATCAGAAATCAAGCCAAGCATCACAGCCAGAAATCTCTGATTCTGGATTGGGAAATGCAATAATGTAGCAAAAAACGTTCGTAGCCGACACCCTAGAAGGGTGCGGCTATACGGACAAAGCCCACCTGCGTGGGCTAAAATATGAAGGTATTTTGTAAAGTTATGAATATCTAATACCATTTCTTTATAAAGATGCAATTAATAGCCCACGCAGGTGGGCTTCGTTTGTATAGCCCCACACGAATAGGGTGAGGGCATAAACCGCAAATCTACGCATCAAAACACCTCTTTATCAGCCTACATCTGCGGTTAAAAAATCCTTAGCCCACTAACTCAATCCCCCGCTTCACTAAAGCCTCCGCAGTCAATCCATTAAAGGCCATCAACTCCCCGGCACTAGCTGTAGTTTCCCCACGCTTCCAAGCGAAAGTATCCCGCTGAGAATTGCTCCTCAACATAATTGGTTCCAGCATCGCAGGGGCACCACCAGTAACACCAATTAGCGCATCACCACCAAACATTTCTGCAAATTTACCATCACTCAAGAAATCACCATCAGCTTCAGAACAAGTATCCCAAGCCACATCACTAGAACGGTACAAACGACGGGGATTAATAACAGAAACTATCCGCGTACCAATTCCTTCTTGTTGTAGTAATTTGGCTGCTTCGTAGACGGGAATTAGCGTCATGTCACCAATAACGGCAAACACAACTTTCTTCTCTCCAGGAGTTTCTTGTAATACTATCGCACCATCTTCCAACCCTTGACGATTTTGCTCAAATGTGGTTCTAATTGCTAATGGTGATTTACTCGCAGTGATGACAATCCCCTTATTCTTTGTTTTCAATGCCCAGTCATAACAAACTTGAATACTGTTAGCATCAAGGGGGAATAATGGGAAGATATTACCATTCCGCATCATCGAAGCAAAGTAAGCTTCAATTTCTGGACGTTGGTGAGTCCAACCGTTGCGCCCTTGTTCTAATGCACCGGCTGTAAATAAAGTTATAGTTGAAGGAGTTTGACGGCGCAATTCTGCCATTGCTTGGGTAACTGTTTGCCAAATTGGTAAACCGTTGATGGCAAAAGATTCATAGGAACACCACAGAGTTCTGGCACCCATTAAAGCTAAACCAACTGCTAAACCCGCACAAGCATCTTCACTCAAAGGTTCGTAAACTTTTCCTCCTGGTGCTTGGTTGTATAAGTCGTCTTTTACTGGGTGGTTTATTTTTAACGCTTGGTTAATATTCGCAATTCCTGATGCTTCGTTGCCGTCTGCGTTGGTGACGATAAAATTCTTATCTTTTTGTCCAACTATTCCTACTAATCTTCCCATTGCTGTAGTAGAAACTTTTGCGTCACCACCAACTGCATATTCTTCTAATCCTAATTCTCCTAATTCTGGTAACGCTAATTCAAATTCTGTGACAACTGTTTTCGATGCACGACCACCACCAGCATTTTCAGCATTTGTCCGCACTAATTCCCAAGCTTCTGCTGATAATGCCCGTCCTTGCAATGCGCTGATGATATGGGGTGCATCTAGGGTATCTTTGGGGTATAAATTGTGAGATTTTGCACCCCGTGCGTGTACACCCGCACCTTTAAGTTGTTTAATAATGAATACAGTCAGCTTCCCAGCCATTGCAGATTTAGCAGCTTTATCAACTCCTGTTAACACAGAACTCGTAAATTCCATTCGCTGTTGCATGGAAAAAACGGTGCTATCAACATAATCACCTGGTTGATTTTGGTCGTCAAAGTCTTTGGCATTGACTAAGATAACCTCCTCAAAACCGTTACCTTGCCAATAAGCTATCATCTCTGCGTTGGTTTTCGTGGACACCATACTGTGATGTTCTTGGCTGAAACCGTTCCACACCAAGATTGGTAAAAAGTTGGTCACTTCCGGGTACGCGGTGTGGAAATGTGCCATACTGCTCATCGGGTAAGGTTCGCCGATCCCACCGTCACCGATAGTGAAGGGGAAAAGCTTGTCACGGTGCAGTAAGGCTGCTGACATGGCGAAGTGTTGCCCTTGTCCTAGGGGACCTGCTGGTGCGAGAATACCGGGTATGAAGCCGGAAAGATGTCCCAATAATCCATGCTTTTCGCGGAAGCGATCGCGCAGTTGTTGGACGGTAAATATTCCCATGTCCTCTAGGGAGCGATCCAAAAACATGGCACTATAAAAGCCAGGAGCGTGATGTCCCACTTCGGTCATGATATTCTTGTAACCCAGCATGACCAAAGATGCATAAGCTTCCACTTGGCTGGCAAATCCACCGGGGTGTCCAGATGCTTTACTTGCAGTTACTTGTAATGTTAAATAGCGCAGAGCATCGGCATAAAGTAAAGTTTGGTAAACTGCTGCGCTGTCTTTCGGGTTTACAGCAGTACTACCGGATGGTATTGCACTTTGTCTGCCATACTTTTCAAATTCTGGCAATCCTTCACCAAAATATTGAATGCCTTCGCAAAAATTGGGAGTCGCTGAGGTTGCCTTTGGGCTGATTGCTGTCATGCTGTGTACCTTAAAAATTATGACGAGAAGCTGTAAATGTACATCTAATTTAAAAGAATTTTACATCTTTGTTGGTTGTCAAAGTTTAATGCGTTCTTTTAATGTCAAGCATAATTAGCACAAATTTTCAGTTAATTGTTCTAAAGTAGTGATGAAGGGAATAAAAATTTAAGGGTTTAAAATCCTATGCAACTACCAAATGGTCCGCAAACCCCACGAGTTTTGCAGATGCTACAATGGATAGCCAGCCCCCTGTCATATATGGAAGCTTGCTATAAGCGCTATGGAGATATCTTCACTCTGCGGATAGACAAGACCCGGAGGGTGTTTGTCAGTAACCCGAATGCGCTACAGCAGATTTTGACAAGCGATACCAAGGAATTTGAAGCACCGGGTGAATTGAACCAGCTTTTTGCCGGTTTGCTTGGAAAGCGTTCTGTAATCACTACAACAAGCAGATCGGAACACCAGCGTCAACGGCAGTTGTTAATGCCTCCCTTTCATGGTGACAGGATGCGAAGCTATGGTCAAGTGATTAACAATGTCACTGAGGAAATTATCAGCCAGTGGGAGTGCGGCAAAACTTTCTGCGTCCGGTCTGCTACGCAAGCAATTACCATGCGGGTGATTATGCAAGCCGTGTTTGGTTTATATGAAAGTCCCCGTGCCCAAAAGATAGAACAACTTTTACGTGAAGTCCTGGAAGAGTCGAGTACCCCCCTCAGCGTTGCCTTTCTTTATTTACCATTTTTACAAAAGGATTTTGGTCCTAGCAGTCCGTGGGGAAAGCGAATGCGTCGTCAGCAGCGAGTTGACCAACTCATCTACGAGGAAATTCGAGAACGTCGAGAACAATTGGATGCATCACGCACAGATATTCTCAGTTTACTCATGGAAGCTCGCGATGAAGCGGGCCAACCAATGACCGATGAGGAATTACATGATGAATTGATGACTTTGTTGGTCGCAGGTCACGAAACTACAGCTACCGCCTTAGCTTGGGCATTATACTGGATTCACAAACTGCCGTCTGTGCGCGAAAAGCTGTTGCAAGAAATCCATAGCTTGGGGGATAACTTAGACTCCAGCAGCATTTTTAAATTACCTTATCTCAATGCTGTTTATTGCGAGACTTTACGGATTTACCCTGTTGGAATGCTCACCTTCAGCAGAAAAGTGAAAACACCTTTATCGTTGATGGGTTACCAATTGGAACCGGGTACAGAGGTTATTGGTTCTATTTATCTCACCCACCAACGTGAAGATTTATACCCCGAACCCAAGAAATTTAAACCAGAACGCTTTTTAGAACGGCAATTTTCTCCCTACGAGTATTTGCCCTTTGGTGGTGGTGCAAGACGCTGCATTGGTATGGCATTTGCTCAGTTTGAAATGAAAGTAGCACTTGTGAAAATCCTCTCACAATGCGAACTGGCACTAGTTGATAATAATGCTGATGTGAAACCTAAGCGTCGTGGTTTGGTGACAGGCCAAGATCGGCCCATCGAAATGTTAGTGAAAAATCTCCGTCCAATTAAATCTCGACAGTTGGATATTGTTAATACTTAGAAAAAAGGCACTAACACAACAAGGTAAAAGTAAAAAGAAAGAACACCTATGTTGTAAGCTTTTTACCTATTTCAGATGGTAGCTTTATTTCCGCCTACCTGTAATAAGTACGCAAAGCAAAAAGTAAAAAGTAAATTCATATAAATAAATTGACTTGCTCTTAAGCCTTTTTATTTCTTCTTTCTTTTACTTTTTACTTTTGCCTTATTTGGTAATTTCCTCTGCATTGTCTGGATTATGAAATTAGAGAAACAAACCCCAGCTTTACTCCAAACACTGCAATTAATCGCTAATCCCACGCAATTTTTCGACAGTTGTGCCGCTAAATATGGCGATACATTTACAATGCGGGTACTCGGTTTCAACTCGCCACCTGTAGTCTTTTTTAGCCATCCAGAAGCGATAAGTGATTGCTTTGTTGTACCGGCAATTGAGTTAGATTTTCAGAAAGCAACTCAGGTGTTTAAACCTTTGTTTGGTGAGAGGTCTATTGTACTGCAAGAAGGAAAATTACACAACAGACAGAGACAATTATTAATGCCGCCTTTTCATGGCGATCGCATGAAATCTTACGGTGAAAATATTTGTCAAATTACTCAAGAAATTACCCAAAATTGGCAAGTTGATAGTGTAATTTCTATTTCTCAGGTAATGCCAGATATCACTTTACAAATTATCTTGCAAGTGGTATTTGGAATTAATCCCGGTACGCGCTACGAGAAATTGAAAAAACAGCTAACTTCATTATTAGAAGATATTACCAAACCTTGGTACTCTAGTTTATTTTTCTTTCCCCCACTGCAAAAAGATTTTGGCGCATGGAGTCCTTGGGGAAATTATCTCAAAAGGCGAGAAGAAATTGATAAACTAATATATGCAGAAATTTCCGAACGTCGTTTAGAAAAGGATGATTTGCGGACAGATATATTGAGTTTATTGATGTCAGCCCGTGACGATAACGGACAGCAGATGACAGATAAAGAATTACGTGATCAATTAGTTTCACTGTTACTTTTGGGCTATGAAACTACTGCTGGTGTTTTGGCGTGGTTATTTTATTTAATTCACTCCCACTCAACAGTGAAAGAAAAACTTAGAGAAGAATTAGATAGTTTAGGCGAGTGTGCAAATCCGGAATCAATAGTACAATTACCTTACCTCACCGCAGTTTGTCAAGAAACACTGAGAATTCACCCGATCGCCTTAATTTGTACGCCGCGAATGGTGAAAGATAAAGTGGAAATTGCTGGCGATAAATATACATCTGGAACAATTTTAGTTCCCTCCATATATTTAGCACATCGTCGCGCCGAAACATATTCAGAACCAGACAAATTTCAACCAGAAAGATTCCTCAACCAAAAATATACAGCTTATGAATATCTACCCTTCGGTGGAGGTTATCGCGGCTGTATTGGTTCAGCCTTCTCCATGTATGAAATGAAGTTGGTATTAGCTACAATACTATCGGATTTTAAATTAGAATTAGTAGGCGATCGCCCAGTCAAACCAGTCCGGCGTGGTATTACTATTGTCCCATCTGGCGGTGTGCCGATGAAGGTAAAAGTTAGGAGTTAGAAGTTGAGAGTTAGGAGTACGGCTGTTAAGGTGACTCAATTTGTAAGTAGGTAGGCGTAATTAAATATAAGATGGGCGGGCTAGAGGGCTTACCCCACAAGAGTTTTATGTATCTTGTGGGGTAAGCTCTCTAGCCCGCCTTATCAACAAAATTTTATTTTAGGTTTATTTATGACCACCTACTTAGTGCAAAATACTTAATCTTAACTCTTCCGTTTCGGTAGAAGCGAAGGAAAAACCATTTCACAGTTTACACCTTAAGAGCTGTACTCCAACTCCTAACTCTTAATTCCTAACTCCTAACTACTCCCTGTTACATATTTCCTAATACAGATACGCTTTTAGTGCCCAGCGTTTAGATTAACTTATATTAAACGCTGGAAAATAACAGAATTATGCCAGATGAGCCAAGATTGGAAGAACAGGCACTTAGCAAAGCTGTAGAAATTGGTTTATCTAGCCAATTAGACGAAGCAGAAAAAATAAACGTAGATATTAATACAGATTTGTTTAAAATAGTTCAAGGACAAGTGGATGGGGTTTCTGTTACTGGTGAAGGGCTAGTAATGCAGAAAGACATCCGCGTTCAAGAATTAGAGTTACAAACAGATAAAGTTGATATTAATCCATTAAGCGCGCTTTTTGGCGAAATAAAGCTTAATAGTGCTGTAAATGCTGCGGCTCGAATTGTACTCAAAGAAGCCGATATTAACCGGGCTTTATCCTCAGAGTATGTCCTCCGTAAGATGCCAAAGTTTGACTTAAATGTTGATGGAGAAATAGTTAGCTTTGAGCCGCAACAAATAGAGATGTTTTTGCCCGGTGACGGTCTGGTTAAATGTAATGGAACGGTTCTGCTACATGAAATGGGCAATATTCGTCAGGTAAGCTTTACAGCATTAATTCGCCCGCGCACTCAACATCATCCTACAATGTTACAGGGTTTCGTCTGCACTGATGGTGATGGTTTTTCCCTAGACTTGGTTGCAGCATTCATGAAGAAAATAAAAGAGCTATTGCACTCACCGTATTTTGAATTGGAAGATATGGCATTACGTGTCAGAGAAATGCAGGTAGGAGAGGGAGAGTTAACACTTTTGGCAGATGCTCATGTGAGGCAAATACCCTCTGTATAATTAACTTTCAATTCGGGTATACCTAGATTCCCAACTTCTTTGAAAGTTGGGAATCTGATTTTTCCTAAGAAATGAGTAAAATCGAACACGCCAGACGTGCTATGTTTGAAGTTAATTAAAAATAAATTTCCGATGGGTGCTTACATCTATATTTCAGTAAATTTATGTAGTATTTGAATTATTAGCATTTATAATAAAAAAATCTTTACCAAAAGGTAAATTTTTATAACTGCCGATTGATGCAAAGCTTCGCAATATTTTTTAATATCAAAATTAGCAGTATTTACGAAATTTAAATTATGAAAACGTATGATGTTGTCATTATCGGCGCAGGACACAACGGATTGGTATGTGCTGGTTATTTGCTAAAAGCTGGTTATAGCGTCCTTTTACTTGAAAAGCGTTCTGTACCGGGTGGTGCGGCAACTACAGAAGAATGTTTGCCTTTGGAAGCACCCGGCTTTAAATTTAATTTGTGTGCGATTGACCACGAATTTATTCACTTGGGTCCAGTCGTTCAAGAATTAGAACTGGAAAAATACGGGTTAGAATATCTGGAGTGTGACCCAGTTGTGTTTTGCCCTCATCCCGATGGTAAGTATTTTTTAGGACATAAATCTTTAGACAAGACTTGTGCGGAAATTGCCCGTTATAATGAACGCGATGCGAAAAAATACGCTGAATTTACAGACTATTGGCAGCGAGCGTTAGGTGCGATGATTCCGATGTTTAATGCACCACCAAAATCTATTATCGACATTGCCGGGAACTACGATATTACCAAACTTAAAGATTTATTTTCTGTCATTGGTTCACCATCGAAGACACTGGATTTTGTTCGTAATATGTTAACCAGCGCTGAGGATTTGCTGAATGAGTGGTTTGATGAAGAATTTCTCAAAGCACCCTTAGCCAGACTCGCAGCCGAACTTGGTGCCCCACCTTCCCAAAAAACCCTCGCTATTGGTGCAATAATGATGGCAATGCGTCACGATCCCGGTATGGCAAGACCGAGAGGTGGTACTGGGGCATTGGTACAAGCTTTGGTGAATTTAGTTACAAGTAAAGGTGGTGTTATCCTCACAGATCAACACGTTGAGAAAGTGTTGATTGATGATGGAAAAGCTGTTGGTGTGCGAGTGGCCAATGGGAGCGAATATCGTGCTAAATATGGGGTAATTTCTAACATTGATGCGAAGCGTTTATTCTTGCAATTGATGGATAAAAGTGATGTGGATGCTGCCGATTCCAATTTGCACGAAAGATTAGACCGTCGCATCGTCAACAACAATGAAACTATCCTCAAGGTAGATTTGGCTATAGATGAACCGTTGCGTTTTGAACACCACGAACACAAAGATGAGTATCTCATTGGTTCTATCTTAATTGCCGATTCAATGGCTCACGTCGAACAGGCTCATAGTAAATGTACCTTAGGAGAGATTCCTGATTCTGACCCATCAATGTATGTGGTAATGCCAAGTGCCCTTGACCCGAGTTTAGCACCACCTGGAAAGCATACAGTCTGGATTGAATTTTTTGCCCCCTATCAAATTGCTGGTGCAGAAGGTACTGGTTTAAAAGGTACTGGCTGGACGGATGAATTGAAAAATCAAGTTGCAGACAAGGTAGTGAATAAGTTGGCAGATTATTCACCAAATCTGAAAAATTCAATTATTGCCCGTCGGGTAGAAAGTCCAGCAGAATTGGGTGAAAGGTTGGGTGCATATAAGGGGAATTATTACCACGTTGATATGACTTTGGATCAGATGATATTTTTCCGTCCGTTGCCTGAGTTAGCGAACTACAAAACACCAATTGAAAATTTATTTTTAACTGGTGCGGGGACTCATCCAGGTGGTTCAATTTCGGGTATGCCTGGTCGGAATTGTGCCCGGATATTTCTGCAAGCGAAACATCCGATCGCTCAGGGTTTGAAGGATGCAAGGGATTCGATTCTGTCTACTATGGAGTCGGTGTTTAAGGGTTAATTCGGGTTTTGTGGAATATGTAAGCCCCCCTACCCCCCAATTCTGGGGGAGAAGAAAATTCTAAAGTTGAACATACTTGGGGGATTTAATTCTGTGTCTTTACCCAGCAAAATTAATGTCACAGATTACTAGTACTCCATTTCATTCGCTATGGTGGGTAGTGTAGTTACAATACCGGCAGGGAGGCAAGCCACATGAATTGTAACTACAAAAAACTAAAACTTTCACCAATTTTTTTGGTGCCAAAGACTACTAGTATCGGCGCAAAGTCGGTAGTAAAATATTTTGTTTGATTTATGAGTTTACATTTACCTCTTTTTTGCTACTATCTTCCATAATATCCTCATAATTAGTGGCAACTTTCTCTTTTTTATCTCGATTTTTAAACTCATCTAACGATTTATAAAAAGCATCTAAACCTTCTTTCTCACTTCCACAATGGAGCATAATTATCTTTGCCCAGGAATTAGAAGTTGACACATGATATTTTTTTTGAACCCAAGGCTGAAACTCTCGATAAAAATCCATTTCTTCCTCAGTTGCCTTAACTTCTAATTCTCTTAAAGCAGTTTTAAACCCAACCAGAAAGTGAAACAAATCACTAACAGATGCACGACCTATATACATTCCTGGACGGACTTTAATTTTTGCTAAAATTTCAAACAGCTTACTCATTTTTTCCTCGCATCTACCTGACACTTAAATTTTATATTTTATCCAGATAATTAACCAAAAATTCTCCACTAGGGCAGATAAAATCGTTCAACCAATCTTCTTTAGTCAATCCTTCCACTGAGAGGTTATCGAAAACTTTTCCTCGAACTTCCACCCCGTAATGAATTCCATTAAGTGTAATTGATTCGTCGATGCCCTGATTTTCTAAACGTATACTAATTATATAATCCTCACCATCAGATGTTTGAATTTTAATAATTTTGCCCTCGATATCGTGTTCTTGCAACCACAGCATTACTGCTTTAGCACATTCGTCACATTTATATAGTCCAAAATTTGCTGTTATCTTCCTAACTTCCTCAGAAATCTCCTCATCAGATAAGCGATTCACCGATATACCCCAATATAAAATTCATCCGTTAATAATTAATGCATGGTTTGTTAATGATAAAACGGCTATTTAATCAAATGAAATAATAACCAATTTAGAGCTTTTCTATGATTCTCCATCTTCTACTGCACCTAGTGCTTTGAGTGTGGTAATTTCTGCGTCTGTTAAGCCTTTAACACCTGTGATATCATAACTATCAAAGAGGGTAAATTCTCTTGTGCCTATCAAAATAGTTTTGTATCACAAAAACAAATAAAAATGGCTACTAAAAAGCTAACCCTTGAAATACCAGAATCGCTCCTTGAGGAATTGCATCGCTTTGCTGAGTTAACAGGTGAATCTGTAGAATCTTTGGTGCTGCAAAGTATTACCAGGAGTGTACTCCACTTTCGTGAGAAAAAATATGACCTTGATGAGTTACTGTCACAGGTAACAACGGATAATTTGCATGGTGAAATCGATAGCGGAGAACCAGTAGGTCGTGAAATCTTCTGATTCACCAGTTTACATTCCTAAACAGGGCGATATTGTTTGGATAGATTTTACGCCCCAAGTTGGACGCGAACAAGCGGGTAGGCGACCCGCAATAATAGTTTCACCATTTAAGTATAATCGCCGAGTTGGATTAACTTTGGTATGTCCTATCACGACAAAAGCCAAGGGATATCCTTTTGAGGTAGCACTTCCAGAGGGTTTAGCAGTATCAGGTGTGGTGTTAGCAGATCAGGTAAAATCATTTGATTGGCGAGAAAGAAACGCGGAGTTTCTTTGTAAAGCACCACCCGAAATAACTGTTGAGGTAATTACTATGCTCAGAACTTTAATGCCTCTGCCATAAGTAAATTATTCCTAAAATCCATACTTAATTAGTTTTTATATTTGGTACTTTACTCTCCATTCCACTGTGACTAGTGCTTTGATGGGGGCAATTTCGGCTTGTATTAAGCCTTTTACACCTGTGATGTTCATATGTTCATAAGGGCGATCGGCAATTGGCATCCTCCTAGTGGACAAAATATTTGAAATTACACACAATTATTCTCATCTTTAAGCTAAAGAAAAAATCCTCCTTAATAAATATTCAACCTCATACTTACTACTGATGACAAGCACCACTTAGAAATGATGTAATAAAAGTACTGTTGCCAGAATATTGGAATGACAGACCGAGTTTTGATTATTGGAGGACGGGGGCGCATCGGTGGTAGTGTCGCTCACGATCTAGCTACCCACACGCAGGCAGAAATTACCATTACAGGACGCACCTCAGACAATGCCACACCCTATCGCTTTCTGACGCTGGATTTGGCAGATGTGGAGAAATTACGACAGGCGATCGCTTCTTCTAATTTAGTAATCCACTGTGCTGGACCGTTTCACTACCGAGACGCCAATGTTCTCAAAATCTGCATCGAAGAGGGTGTTAACTACCTTGATGTCAGCGACCATCGTTCTTTCACAAGTAAAGCCCTAATATATCACGAGCAAGCCGAAAAAGCTGGGGTTACGGCGATTATTAATACTGGTATTTTCCCTGGTATTTCTAATAGCATGGTACGACAAGGTATTGAGCAATTTGATACAGCAGAAAAAATACATTTAAGTTATTTAGTCTCCGGTTCTGGTGGTGCAGGTGTCACCGTGATGCGAACAACTTTTCTCGGTTTGCAATCCTCTTTTGATGCTTGGATAGATGGTAAATGGCTAACTGTAAAACCTTATAGTGAAAGGGAAGGAATTAATTTCCCATCTCCTTATGGACGCACTGGAGTTTACTGGTTTGATATGCCAGAAACCTTCACCTTACCCCACGCTTTCCCCGAGGTGAAAACTGTAATTACCAAATTTGGCTCTGTTCCTGATTTTTACAATCACTTGACTTGGATAGCAGCACATATCTTTCCTAAGTCATGGATGCGAAATCCAGGAGCTATTGAATTTTTAGCTTATGTTAGCCATGGAATGACGGATGTGACCAATCGCTTCACTGGAATAGGGGTAGCGGTGCATTCTGAAGTTACCGGACAAAAAGATGGTAAAACAGCCGTTTATTGTTCGGATTTAGTTCATGAAAATACTTCAGTAGCTTCTGGTTGTGGGACGGGTAGCATTGCTCAGTTATTGCTAGAAGGTAAATTTAAAAAGCCCGGAGTTTTTCCCGTGGAAGAAGCATTACCGACAGATTTATTTGAATATACAATGCAAAGCCGAAATATCAAAATTAATCAGAATTGGTTATAGGAGGAAATTCATATATCCTTTGGTAGAAGCGAAGAATGTAACTAGAAACTTACTATGCCTGTGAGCCTAAAATTAGATCAAGTCCGTTTGCTCACCGGAATGCACCTACCCTATAAATACGCCCTTGGTGTTTCCGTAGCCCACCTTACTGTGGGCTAACCTTCGGGAAAAACGTACGTATAGCGACACCCTTCTAAGGTGTTGTGGCTTTCACCCGGATAAGCAAAGGACACCCGATGTTCCCGATGTTGGGATGAGGGCTATTGATATGACACACTAAAAAGGCTCATATTACAAAATCGGAGGGGAATAATATGCAACGAGTTTTATCATTTTTTCAGCAAGCATTCTGCCGAAACATTCTTGTTTTTGGTTTGATGATTTTAACCAGTTTATCAAGTTTATTTATCTTTGTTCAGTCACCTAGTTATGCCACGACAGTAGAAGAATTGAAGCTAAACCCTGAAACGCTAAGTCTGACACCAGAGGACAAAACTAACCGAGCTTATGAATATAACCGAGGTGCTGGTGTTGAAGAAGAGATCCGAGAAGAAGCTTATGAACAAGCGCTAAAAGATGGTGAAAACCTTAACACTAATGGGAAAACAGCTTTGCAGATGGCACAAGAATATAGACCAGTACTTATTTTAGTTGAATTGATGCTTCCTGAACTTGACGGGATGAACATTGCCCGTCGTTTGCGTCAGGATGGAAATCCGGCTTTTATTATTGCTTTAACTAGCTTATGTAGTTCTGTTTTCAAAGAGCAAGCGTTATTAGCAGGTTGTAATGAATATATACAAAAACCTTTTGAAATTGAACAATTAGAAGTTACAGTAGCTCGCTATCTCTCTCTGTCACCTTCTCTTTTTTTATTTTAGGGATAGACTCTAAATCCCTAACTTGAGGTACATCTTCTAGAACAAAAATCATCCCGCTTGTGCCACTTTTTAAATCAGTATCGCTTAACAGTGCGGTAACATTAACTCCCACCACTTGTTGAATTAATTCAATTAGTTGGGGTTTGATGGCTGCATTTAGCTGCGATCGCAAGTTTCCTGCAAACTCTTCTCGACCAGTATTTAGCAATAATTCTTCGCATCGAGTGAGGCTTTTTTCTAAAACTATAGCAAGTTTTTCATCGAAAAACTGACAAATAATTTTTTCTGGTCGCTGTCCTAGTTTATCTTGATATAAATTTTGGATGCGCTGTGTGAGTGTTCGTTCGGTTTGTCCTCGTGTGGGCTTAGATGCGGTCATAATAAATTATTAAATCCTATCTATTCAAATTCATTAATAGTGGCAGGAGGTGTAGCATTTCTCCGATTTGCTATATTGCGTTCATACCATTTCATTAAAGGAGTTGAACTGACTCCATGCACAATTACAGAAACAACAATAGTAGTATAAGTTATCCAGGCAATTTCTTCGCCAACTTCGCCTTTTAGACCGTTACCAAAAGCATATGCCAGATAATATAAAGAACCAACACCACGAATGCCAAACCATCCGATTAACCAGCGAGTTTGCTTCTCCATCTTTCGATGACGCACGTTTGACGAACGCTTACCAATTGTGCTTATCCAAGTTCCTAGAGGTCGGATGACTATGAATAGTAATACTACCACTAATAACGATTGAGTCGCATAAGTTAACATGGGTTTAAATAATAAGATTGAACCCAGTAGTAAAATCGTTGCTACTTCCATCAATTTTTCAATCCGTTCGACAAAGTGTAATTGCGCTAGAGGTTTATCAGGATTTCTTTTGTAGCTACGCTGAACAACCAAACCCGCAACAAATACAGCCAGAAAACCGTAACCATTGACAAATTCTGTTAAAGAATAAGTCAGTAAAATTGTACTGATGGCAACAAAATCTTCCATCAAATCATCAACAGCACGACGTTTTTGGACTTTTTTGTCAATCCAAACTATGGCTTTGGCAACAAGAAATCCCATCACAATTCCAGATGCGATCGCCCAAACTAAATCAACCAATATCCAATCTTTTAACCAGTTGTTCCAATTGTTATCTTTGAGGGCATGAATTCCGAAATAAACGAAGGGAAAAGCTAAAGCATCATTTAAACCCCCTTCGGAAGTCAAACCAAAGCGTAACTCGTCTTCGTCGTGGGTATCAGTTAACTGGACTTCTGACGCTAAAACAGGGTCAGTTGGTGCCAGTATTGCTCCAAGTAAAACTGACTCTCCCCAATCCATGCCTAAGAATAATTTGCCGACAACAGCTAGGGCAAAAATCGAAATCGGCATCAATAAACCAATTAGCCGGATTGTGATATCCCAATCTTGAAACTTTAGCGGTCGAACAATTTTCAGACCACAACTAAATACGGAAACAATCACTACAAATTCCGTAATTCGCTCTAATAACTCAGCATTAAATGCTCCACTACGGCGTAATTCGATCAACCCAAACCCATAGGGACCTAAGATAATACCAACTACTAGATAGATTAGAGCAAAGGAAAGAGGTAAACGTGAAATCCAACCTGAACCTAGGGTGACAGCTAGTAAGAGTAGACCAATAACAAATAGGTCAATAATATAGACATCCACGATAGCGACCGCATTTTTGCTACAAGGGCTTGTAACAAGTTTATAAGCGATCGCTTTTAAAACTAAATCACCTTAGGATAGATTTGTTGGCAATAATTCTCATTCATTTATACCTCTCTCAACGAGCGTGAAAATACTCCTAACAGAGTAGTGCTTTTAAAAATTAGATGGTTTTGGCGCTCGCGCAGATGTCAAGAAAACTTGATAATTTATCTGCGCAATGTTGGCATTTTTATGGAGAATCTGCTGCCAGGTACGTTAAAAAAAAGATTATCCCCTCGACCCAAGTCCCTCACCCTAGAAGGGTGGGGCTATACAGACCAAGCCCACCTGCGTGGGCTAAAATCTTCCTAGAAATCGCAGGTGGCCCTTTTAGGGTGAGGGCTAGTTTCTACAACTCCAACTTCTCCCCCCGAATTGCACAATCCAACAACTCCATCGGATGCACCACTGAAATCTTCTTACCCTGTCCTTGCAAATGCTTAATAATCTGCAACGAACAACCAGGATTCGCTGAAGCAATCAACTCTGCACCAGTATTCAACAAATTCTCCACCTTTTGCCGACCCAATTCCTCAGCAATATCCGGCTGTAACATATTATAAACACCAGCACTGCCACAACACAAAGCCGCATCTATCGGTTCCTTTAACTTCACCCCCGGAATTTGCCGCAATAAGTTACGTGGTTCTACACTAATCTTTTGCCCGTGCAACAAATGACAAGCATCTTGATAAACCATCGTCAGCGGTTTATCGGTCAGCGGTGACAATTTCGTTGTCAACCCAACATTCGCCAAAAACTCTTGCACATCCTTTACCTTTGTGGCAAAAGCGATCGCCTTCTCCTTATATTCAGCGTCATCCTCTAATATATGACCGTATTCCTTCAAAGTATGACCGCAACCGGCAGCATTGATAATCACAAAATCCACATCAGTATCAGCAAAACTATCAATCATCTGCCTAGCCAAAGCCTTAGCTTGTTCCGCTTGCCCTTGGTGTTCCGGAAGCGCAGCACAACAGCCTTGAGATTTGGGAATAATAACCTCACAACCATTCGCCGTCAACACTCGTACCGTTGCCTCATTCACTGGTGAGAAAAACAGCCGTTGCACGCATCCCAAAATCACCCCGACTCGATAACGCTTTTCACCAATTGCGGGAATCACATCCGGCAAATTATCCTGAAAAGATTTTAAAGTAACAAGAGGCAGAATCGACTCCATCGCCGCCAAACGCGGAGAAATTTTCTTTAACAAACCAGTTGCCCTTACCACATAAGGCAAACCCAACCTTTGATAAATAAACAAAGGAACCAACAGAATCCGTAAAAACTTCGGGTAAGGAAACAGCGAAAAAATCACCCACCGAAAAAAACTATCCAACCAATTGCGGGAATAATTCCTAGTAACTTGGTGACGAGTAGCCGAAATCAACTTGTCATACTGCACACCAGAAGGACAAGTAGTCACGCAAGCAAGACAACCCAAACAAGAATCAAAATGTTCCACCGTCGCATCATTCAGCGCAATCTCCCCCTGATTAATCGCATCCATCAAATAGATTCTGCCCCTCGGAGAATCCATCTCCTTACCAATCACCCGATAACTCGGACAAGTAGAAAGACAAAACCCACAATGAACACAACTATCAATCAACTTCGGGTCAGGTGGATGTTCTCCATCAAACCCCTTCAAATTCTTCAAACTAGCCGTATTATTAACAGAATTTTCTGAAACTTGCATTATTTCTCCCTCTTCTTGGCGTTTTGGTGCGTCTGGCAGTTAACTCCTTAAATCCCACCCACAAAACGACCAGGACTTAAAATATTCTTCCCATCAAACTGCTCCTTAATACCCCTCATCACCCGCAAAGCATTACCCGAATAGCCCCAAACATCCAACCTTTCCTTCACCTCCACAGGTGCAGAAAGAATACTCAGAAAGCCCCCATAACCCTCAAGACGCGATCGCATCTCCAGAACCCCCACTTCATCCTCAAACCTCAACCACCCCAAGCCACTACTAATATGAATCAAACCCCTAAAACCAGCGCTCAACACCTCCACCCCTGCAGTTGGTAATACTCCTATTTTGCAAGTAATTCCACGAGACGTGCCATCGGAAAACATTTCTTCTCGCAATAAACGCCACAAACCAGCCTCATCCCCTGCCGCATAAACCGCACCAGCCAAACCCAACTTTTGCCCCACCTCAAGTAATCTTTGCGACTGCTCCTTCACACTCAGAGCAATACTTTGGAAGCGAACAGCCAATCCCAGCCCACTCCCCAACTCCAACCCAGACACCAATTGACTCGAAAGCAAATCCGCTTGAGTTGGTGTTAGCGCAGAACTACGGAGAATATCAGCAGCGGCAGATACAGCCTCTGCCGTACCAGTTAACACCACCGTTGCCGATAATTCGTGCATGGGATACAAACGAAAAGTAACTTGACTTATCGCACCTAATGTGCCGTAAGAGCCAGTAAATAACTTCATCAAATCGTATCCGGCAACATTTTTTACCACGCGCCCCCCAGCCTTGGCGATTTGGCCATCAGCACGGACAATGGTAATACCGAGTAATTGGTCGCGGACGCTGTTGTAGCGTTGTCGGAGGGAGCCTGTATCACCTGTCGCCACAATACCACCAATGGTTGCAGATTCTGGCGCAACCGGATCGAGAGCGAGAAATTGGTTAGTTTTTGCTAAAATTTCTTGGAGGTGGGAAAATTTCATCCCTGCTTCGACGGTAACAGTTAAATCGCCCACCGCATGATCGATCAGTTGCTTCATGCGTTCTGTACTGACGATGATATCAATATCCTTGACTAAACCACCCCAATTCAGTTTACTACTACTACCGCAAGTGAGGACGTGCCAGTTATTGCGGGATGCTTCTGTAATAACTTGTGCCAGTTGCTCTTGGGTTTGGGGGTAGACAATGCAACTGTTTTGAGTACCGGAAATTGCTTTTAATATACGTTGTTTGTGACCGACTTCGATATTTTCCCAAAGACAGACAGCATTTTCGCCAACGATTGATGCCAAACAAGAAGCGATCGCTTTCATGAGTTTATTTTCGACTCCCTATATCTAATTTACTGGTTATAGTCACCAGAATACTGCTGAGTCGGAATTACTCAAACCTCAGGACTCTATGAAGGTTATTAAGTATTCACCACGAGGCGATCGCTAGAAATTTGACTTAATGTAGCTTTATGGAACGCCATCTTATACCCTAACAGAATTTTGGAGTCCGGTGTGCATAATCGTCAGGGTAATCCAGATGCCGTATTGATTTTTCGCTTTTGGTCTTTGCAATCTGGAATGATATCCTACTGAGATCCCAAAGCTTGCTTAGATCCCCGCCAACTTTCACGAAGTCGGGGATCTAACTCGATTGAACGCAAAAAAATCAACTATTGTAGTTTCAGTCTCCAGCCTTCCTATTATTAATCGCTCAGAAAAACAGTTAAACGGGGAAATTGCTGAGTTTTTGTTTTTTTCGCTTGAACTTATTAATCTAGTTTTTATCTAAAAAATAAGCTAACTAAACAATAATAAATATTATAGGGATTACGATTAAAAAAAGTAATGATTTGCTGCAACCAGAATGTAGCTTTAGAGATTGCCGCTATGCCCGTCTTAACTCGTGACATTGAAGATTCTATTGTGACAGTGGCCCCGGATACTCCACTGATAGATATTATCAGCTTTCTCGGGCAAGTAGAGAAGCTGCCGACTGTCGATAATATTAACATAAACGTGGAATCGCCTAAACTTCTTTCTTTGAACTTAGGTTACTCAGATTGCGCTTTTGTCGTGCAAAATTGTCAGCTAAAGGGTATATTCACCCTTGCGGATGTAGTGCGGTTAGTTGCGACTGGAGTGAATTTTGCAGAAGTCAAAATTGGGGAGGTAATGAAAGAGCCAGAAATCACTTTAGAAGAAAACTTTGATATTAATACAACTTTGTCCTTAATGCGCTCTCGAAAGATTCGTCATTTGCCAATAGTGAATAATGTGGGGCAACTTTTGGGAGTTGTGACACCAGAAATTATTGCATTGAGATTGCAATCGCAATTGCAAAAAGCTGAGAATGATTTAAAAATTCAAACTCTAGAAAAAGAGGAATTGCTAAAAGCGAATAAACTTTTGCAGCGGGCAATATGCGATCGCATTGCGACAGAAGCGCAACTGCTACAAACAACCTCTGAGTTACAAGAAATTTTTCAAGCATTTCCCGATATCTATTTTCGGCTTGCTTCTGATGGTACAATATTAAGCTATCACGCTAGAAAAATATTCGATTTGTATCTACCACAAGAAGCATTCCTGGGGAAAAGAATGCAAGATGTTCTCACCTCTGATGTTAGCTACCAGTTCCAACAAGCAATTCTCCAGGTACATCAAACAAATTCCCTTGTCGCAATTGAATATTCATTACCTCTCGCAACAGGAGAAAAATCTTTTGAAGCACGGCTTTTACCATCGATTCAACACCAAATTATCGTTATTATTCGGGAGATAACTGAGCGCAAACAAGCACAAAAAGAATTATTACGGGCAAAAGATGAATTAGAAATCAGAGTATATGAGCGGACTAAGGAACTAAAAAATACCAATGAACGTTTGCTGCAAGAAATTATTGAACGTCAACGCATTGAAGAAGTACTAAGATATCGAGCCGATTTTGAAAAACTGATTACAACTATATCAACTCACTTTATTAATCTTGCTCCCGACCAAATTGATAACGGCATCAACCAAGCATTGCACGCAATAGGTGAATTTGCCAATGTTGACCATAGTTATATCTTTTTGTTTGCTGAGAATTATACACAGGTGAATAAGAGTTATGAATGGTGTGCCAAAAGAATAGAAGGAATAATTCATGACAAAACAGAAAACTCGATTGCACTTTTACCTTGGATATTAGAAAAACTTTGTCGTTTTGAAATAATTCATATTCCTTTTGTCAGTGAACTTCGAGCAGAAGCTAGTATCGAAAAACAGATTCTAATCCTGCAAAATATTAAATCGCTAATTATCATCCCAATAGTTTGTAGCGGTTCCTTAATTGGTTATCTCGGTTTTGATTCAGTAAGTATAACAAAAAGTTGGACAGAAGAAAGTATCGCTTTGTTGAAAATGGTAGGAGAAATGTTAGGAAATACCCTAGAACGGAAGCGGGTAGACCAAACATTAAGAGTCAGTAAAGAACGATATATGCGAGCGATTAGCGCAGGGAAAGTGGGGATATGGGAATGGAACATTCAAACCAATGAAATTTATATAGATTCCAACTTGAAAGCGATGCTTGGCTATAGCGATCGCGAAATTACTAACTATTTTGATGATTGGCTAACGTTTATCCATCGTGATGATATTGAATCGGTAAAAGTAGAGATAAATGCATATTTAGAAAATTTGATATCCAAATATGAGATTGAACACCGAATGCGGCATAAAGATGGCAGTTATATGTGGTTTCTTGCCCGTGGGACAGTGATGCGAAATTCCAAGGGGACTCCATGTTTTATCGCTGGCTCTAATACTGATATTACTGCTCGGAAACAAGCTGATATTCAACTCAAAGCATCTTTGAAAGAAAAAGAGCTATTACTAAAGGAGATTCACCATCGGGTCAAAAATAATTTACAGGTGATTTCTAGTTTGTTGCGTTTGCAAGCCGGATATATCAAAGATGAACAAGCACTTGATGTTTTCCGAGATAGTCAAAATCGTGTCCGGGCAATGGCACTAATCCATGAGAATTTATACCAATCAAGCGATTTAGCAAGAATTGAATTCTCTGATTATATCCAGAAGTTAATAAATAATTTAATTCGCTGCTATGGAGTTAATCGTAATATTACAATCAAGCTGAATATTGATAAAATTTTACTCAGAATTGATACCGCTATCCCCTGCGGTTTAATTATCAATGAATTAGTCTCAAATGCTTTAAAACACGCATTTGTTGATGGAGCTACAGGTGAAATTTATGTGGACTTTATATATTTAGATAAAGGTAAATTTACACTAAGTATTAGTGATAATGGTGTCGGAGTACCAAAAGATATTGAGTTTTATAGAAAAAAATCCCTTGGTTTACAATTAGTCTGGAATTTAGTAGAACAACTAGAAGGAACGATTGCATACAACACCAAATTGGGAACTTTATTTACAATCGCGTTCTTCGAGCCAAACTAGGGAGATAATCAAAAATGAAAGAAAGTATCCTGGTTGTTGAAGACGAAAGAATCATCGCTTGTGACATCAAAGATTGTTTGGAAAATTCTGGGTATATTGTACCGGCGATCGCTGCTTATGGAGAACAGGCAATTCAAAAAGCTGCAGAATTTAATCCAGATTTAGTTTTGATGGATGTGATGTTGAAAGGAGACATGAACGGCATCGAAGCTGCTAAAGAAATTGTAGCTCGTTTTAATATCCCCGTCGTTTACCTCACTGCTTATTCAGACGACAACACCCTAAGAAAAGCAAAAGTTACCCAACCATTTGGCTATATACTCAAACCCTTTGAAGAAACACAATTAATTACTACAATTGAGATAGCTCTCAGCAAACATCAGACAGAATCACTGATGCGAGAAGCTCTGGAAAAAGAGAAAAAGATGAGAGAGATTAAGTCTCGCTTTGTCTCAATGCTCAGTCATGAATTTCGTAATCCCTTAAGTACTATTTTTACTTCCAGTGAATTGCTCTCAGTTCAGAGCTATCACTTAAATGAAGCAAAAAAAGCCGAATATATTGACCATATCCAAAATGCTGTCAAACGTTTGGATAATTTATTAACCGATGTTTTGCTAATTGGGAAAGCGGAGGTTGATAAAGCTCAGTTTAATCCCGTACCACTAGATTTGGAAAATTTCTGCCAAGGTTTAGTTGAGGAAATTCAACTCAGTACTGGGGACGATTGTGAAATCATCTTGACAATGCAAGGATGTTATCCAAAACCGGAAGATATTAACCCGATTTCAGATTCACAATTGCTAACTACCAAAACCCAACTACCTTGTTTGGATGAAAGACTGCTGCGGCACATCCTCACTAATTTATTATCAAACGCTATTAAATATTCTCCTGAAGGTGCTGCTGTTCGTTTTGACCTTTTTTGCGTTCAAGGAGAAGCCATTTTCCGCATTCAAGATGAGGGTATTGGAATTCCAGAAGCTGATCAAGAAAATTTATTTACTTCTTTTTACAGGGGAAGCAATGTAGGTAAGATACCAGGGAATGGTTTAGGACTGTCAATTGTTAAACATTATGTAGAGTTGCATCAAGGGGAAATTACCTTTGCCAGTAAAGTTGGCATGGGAACAACCTTTATTGTTAGTTTGCCTGTTGAATGAATGAAGGAAGAAGGAAGAAGGAAGAAGGAAGAAGGTTTTTAGATGGGGATACAGGACCCCAACTCAAAACGGGCAACTTATACAGGTCGGGTATTAAACCCCCAGCAAAAATAAATACAGATAAATGCTAAGTACAACCATTAATTATCTGTTACATCTGTTGCCAAAAAATAAATATTTAGCCGCAGATGTACGCAGATAAAAAAGATGTTTGCACTCTTGTCTAATCTTTTAAACTTTAATGACTTCTCTATTTTCAGTCGGTTTGTAATATTCGTTGCTTTCTTCAATTACTTCTTGGAGCGCTCCTTTTCCTGTGATCAATCTTGCGCCACGATTGCGGGTAAAATAATTCCAAGCCCATTGAATCATAACTATGAGTTTGTTATTAAACTCGATTAAGAAGTAGATGTGAACAAATAGCCAAGCTAACCAAGCTATGAAACCTGTCAGTTTAATAAAGCCTAAATCTACAACAGCGTAATTGTGCCCAATTATGGCTAAACTACCTCTATCAACGTAGTTAAACGTCTTAACGGTTCTGCCTTTGATTCGTTGTTTAATAAGCTCGGCAATGTATTCTCCTTGCTGAATCGCAACGGGTGCAACACCAGGTAAGGGTTTCCCATTTTGATGAGAAAAATTTGCCAAGTCGCCAATAACAAACACATTAGAGTATCCCTTGACACTTAAATCAGGTTCAACTATGACTCTGCCTGCGCGATCGCATTCTGCACCTGTAGCTTCCGCGATCGCTTTTCCTAGAGGGGATGCTTTCACTCCTGCTGCCCATAATACAGTCTTTGCCGCAATTTCACGGAAATCGTCCCCTTGCTTCAAGGTAACGATATCTCCTTCAATATTCGTTACCAGAGTTTTTGTCTGGACGCTAACGCCTAACTTTGTCAGGGATGCTGCTGCTTCTTGTGATAAATCTGGTGCAAAAGGTGGTAAAATTCTATCCAATCCTTCAAGAAGCAAAACCTGGGTTTCTTTAGTGTCGATGTTGCGGAAATCTTCCTTCATGGTGTGGTATGCCAATTCCGCGATCGCCCCAGCTAATTCTACACCTGTTGGACCACCACCCACCACTACAAAAGTTAACCAAGCACGGCGTTTTTCTGGATCGGTTTCCTTTTCTGCCGCTTCAAAGGCCATAAAAATACGACGACGCATTTCAATCGCATCTTCCACAGTTTTCAACCCAGGTGCAAACTCTTCCCAGTCATCTTTCCCAAAATAAGAATGCTTCGCACCCGTAGCAACAATTAAGGTATCGTAAGGCACCAAGACCTCACCCATCATGACTTTTTGTCCTTCTGGATCGATATTACTCACTTCTCCCAGCACCACTTTCGTATTCTTGCTTTTGCTAAGTATCGATCGCAATGGCGAGGAAATATCGGCAGGAGATAAGTTACCGGTGGCTATTTGGTACAGGAGTGGTTGAAATAAGTGAAAATTCCGTTTATCAATCAGAGTTACATCCACTGCTGCGTTGGAAAGGGATTTTGCTGTATAAAGTCCACCAAACCCACCACCAACAATAACTACGCGATGGGGTGGATTCTGAACTGCATCTACCATTATCATAATTCCTTGTAATAAGATTACTGTAACTATTCTTAACAAATTTTTACCAAAAATGTCACAATTTTTCTGTTTATTTTGGACATATCTTTATTTATATAAAGTCATTAAGAATACTGAAAAGATGTAGCAATTTCTACTTGTTATAACTGATGTCGAGAGTTTTTTTCGTCGGTGATTATACTAACTTCATATTAAAATAGATAACTGAGTCAAAATTTATCTTTCTTTTACATTGGAGTTTGGGCACATAAAGGTTGAGTGGGCGATCGCATTGGAAGTTTCGCACCAAGACTGGTTTGTAAAAGATATGCAAATAATTTGACAGCAATGTTAGCCGCATCAGGGTTGCTACGAGTGCGTCTACCCGGAGCCAGGGGTAGGCTGTGAGATTTAACTCATCAAAGTTGATGTGACAGAATATTCAGTGGACGACCACATTAATTATGGGGGGTACCCGACGATTTTGCCCCCCTGCCCCCAATTCTGGGGGAGAATAAAATTCAAAGTCCCCCAAGGTTGGGGGTAGGGGGCTGTGTTTACGCATCAAAATTACTTTTACTCTAATTTGGTTTATCCGCTTCCTTGTGGGGTTTAATACCCCGACTTATTCAAGTCGCTCGTTTTGAGTTGGGGTCCTGTATCCCCATCTAAAAACCTTCTTCCTTCTTCCTTCTTCCTTCTTCCTTCTTCCTTCTTCCTTCTTCTTCATAATACCCGTTATTTTCACTTACTTACTCGAAGAAAGTGGTGTGTCAGTTCCATCTAGGCATCGGAATAATCTAGATTCTGCTTGCACCCAACTGAGTTTGTGGTGAACGAATTGGGGGGTGTACCCAATCACTCTATTGCCAATTATGTATGGTAGGTTGATTGAAACGGCTAGAGCAATGAAAGGAGTTAATATGAGTCGCCTTATTTATGAACAATCGGTTTCATATGAAGGATATCTTATTGTTCCATTTGTTTTTGGCAAAGCAGATAATTACGAGATTTATTCCTATAAATTGTTATCGGAACTTGGAAGTAAGAGCCGATTTCATAAAAAAGATAACCCTGCACAAATCTATGGCAATAGCACAGATAACATTCTTCAGATTGCCAAAGAACATATTGACAACAATTTAGAGTTTGTAAGTCAAGGCGATTATTTTAAGTCTCGCTACATTTACAAACATAATTTGATTATTGTCTTCCAAGAGGGTGGGAAGTATTTCTACGACCATTATGCGCCAGATTCTCTAAATAACATCGCTGCGCCAAGAATCTTCAAATCAGAATATGACTGTCTGAATTGGATTAGAGAAGGACTACAGGAGCGGTATATTAGGCAAAAAGCAAGTTAGTAGTGCGTGTCATTAATTCTGGGGAGTAAAGACAACATAACTAAATCCACGCCATATGCTACAAGTCGGCAGAGCCAAGAAACGCAGTGGCTCCCCAAGTATGTTCAACTTTGAATTTTCTTCTCCCCTTTGTATTGGGGATTTACCGTGTACACACAAGTTGAAAAAACCTTAATTTGTCCCTCAAAGCCCCTCATCCTTCTAGGGTGAGGGCTATAGGATGTGTGTGTACACCGTAAGAATTGGGGGCAGGGGGGCTTTGAATTTACTAGAATTAGGGGTAGGGGGCTTAATCGTCTCACTGACTCAAGGTAACCAAAAGTCAGGCAAAATCGATTTACTAAACTGACGCAGAGTTTGATTAATTTGTCGCAAACCTTGAATATGCGCCTCATCTGCCTCAACTGGTAAAATATCCGCAGGTATACCTTTTCCCAAATGAGAAATCACCAAATTTGCAGCTTCTAAACCAGTAACATAAGCCTTTTCCTGCGACCATGAACCGTGGCGGGTAACAATCCAATCGCCACTCATAAATACATTAGAAAAACTTGTACTTGTGGGCAACATATGCTGATAGCTACCAGGTGCAAAGTGTGATACTGCATTTGGTAGGCGAATCACGCTGCTATCAATTACCTTCGCTTCTCGAAATGCCGGCACGCAAGTTGTTAAATAATTTTGGACAATTGGCACAATTTCAGAATCACTTAAGTTGAGAAACTGATTTGCATGATAGAAATCAGCTTCAATAACTGTGCCTGGTTCATCTTTATATTCATCATGTAGGGCATTTAAATCAAAAAACGTCCATCCCGTAGTTGTATCAAAACCAAAACAAGCATTAGAAGGGCGAGGAATGTGAATTTTGCGGTCAAACCACAAACGAGTGGCCAGCACATCAACTCCGCCTAAATTACTCAAGTTACGAAATTGATCGCGGTTTTGCAGGTTGGGAGAAGCTGATACAATTTTCTTCATCCCATTAATACCCACAGCAAAAATCACAGCATCGGTATCAAAGACTTCATCCCCACAAACAACACCCGTCGCCCGATTGCTACTATCAACAATTAGATCGGTAACTCGACGGTTGGGTAACACTCGTGCGCCAGCTTTTTCAATGCGTTCTACCCAAGGACGAAAGATTTTTTCTCCAACTGTTCCCCGACACCAAACTACATCAAAATCTGGCTGATGCGCCAAAATGAAAAAGTAAAGCATCCCCAAAGTAGCCGCTGCCGAACACTGTTCCCCTGGGGCAAACAAACCTACCAACAACATTGGTTCAAAAGCATCGCGGTAAAGACGTGCAGATACACCAAATTGTTTAAATAATTCCCGTGCCGTTACAGAATCATAACGCCACCAAGCTTCATCTGAATTATCAAAATCAACGATCGCGTAAAGTAAAGGTAAGGCACTCAGACGGTCAATTAATGGCAGTCTTTTAAATTGTGTGTAGAGAAAAGTTCCCAATGGCGTTGGTAGTTGCGGTAAATCTTGAAAAATTGGTGATTCAACTTCCAAACCTGCCGGTGAATATTGCGAAGAACGAGTCCATGTAGTGAATGGACTAATACCCAATTCATCGATCAGAGAAAAAATATTTCTGTAAGGATACCAGAAGCCATGAATTCCCGCTTCAACTGAACGTCCTGCCGCAGTTTTCCAACCCGCTACCAGCCCCCCAGGATAAGAGCCGGCTTCTAAAAGTGTTACCTCGTAACCTTGTTTCGCTAAGTGGTAGGTTGCACTTAAACCAGCCCAACCTGCACCAACAACTACCACCCGGTGAAGTTGTTGTGATGATCCTGTCATCCCTGCCTCCAGAAGAGTGAACGTCCATCAACCAATGTATACGAACTTGGTTGCCATACGGGAGTGGGGACTAGCTATTCGGTTAATACTAGGTATTGTTTTGAACTTAGTAGCATGGTATTTATGTATGCTTAAACATTTCTTTAACTAATTATAATATACCTGTGCATGGTTCCAACGAAAATAAAAGCTACTACTTGTATGTATATATACTTAATCTAAAATTTAGAAGGTATTATAATTAAGCAAATTTATTTGTATAAATATTTATATGAGCTTAAATACACAGACAAAAATTAAACTTAGTAACTTTCAACTTCAGGATGGGATATATTTTCCTTCATACCGTGAAGAGTTGAACCGCACAGCACAAAAACAAAAATGGGACAAAATAGGTAAGACTTATTACGGTTCCCAGAAAATTGAACAAACAACGGAAACTGCAGTCAAACAAGATTACACTCTTCTCACGGGGAGACCGGGTGGTACATGGAATAAATTTCCTCAGAATAAATCTGTTGATTCTATCCTTGAAATTGGTTGTGGTTACGGTAGAATTCCTTTGTATCTCTCAAAAGCTAAAAATCTAAATTGCCAAAAATATTACGGTATTGATATTTCGGAAACCTTGTTGCGACGGTTGGTAAAGTGCAAACAAGAATATGATTTTTTTCCAGGTGCAGAATTTAATATTATTTGTAATTCTGCGGAAATATTGCCACTAGAAGAAAATTCTATAGATTTGGTGATTTCTAATTGCGTATTTATGCACATCCCAGATGCACAAATCAGAAATCTTTTAGTGGAAATAGGCCGTGTACTCAAACCCGGTGGAATTTTTGTTTTTAATCATTCTTTCCACAACAAGTCTTGCCCTTCTCATATTGTCCATAATTCTGTCAGAAATCTGAATTTATTTGGCAAAAATCCAGTTTATCTTAAACAGCATTCAGCATCTGAAATAGAAGAGATGTTAACTGCTTCGGGAATTGCGGCCAAGTGTTCCAATTATATTGTGGAACCAACTCAGGAATATGCAATTTTACCAGAAACATTTAAAGGAATTCCAGTACCATTTGCCAGAAAAATCAATAGAAGTATCAGACCGTCGGATTCTATGAAGGAAACTTTGGCTTATGGCTATAGCGCATATAGCAGCCAACTTGATTAAATCACATCTTGCACCTCGAAAAAACAATGTCAAAATCATCACTAATATTACCCACTAAATCGATTAATGTCCATACCCGCCATTCTCCTGTAAGTCCGTGTCTAAGAGCATAAGTCCATTAAAATGGACTAGAAATAATGCTTTAATTTTATTGTAATTTTAAGAACTTATAAAATTACAAATCGTGGTTTATACGTAAGGTGCAAGATTTCAGTTAAGGAATAGTGTTATTGGTAGTTAGTGAATAAACTCCCAGTTCGGTTTTTACTTGTAACCCTAAACGAGCTTTTTGAGACTTAACGGGAAAAGTCAGATCCCAGCATCCCCTCCAATTCCTTTATCACAACTGCTTTTAGTGATGGTAAAGAATGCTGAACCGTTGCCCATACCACCGCAACATCAACCTGCCAATATTCATGTACAAGCATATCCTTCATACCTGCTATAGATTTCCAAGGTATATCTGGATACTGTTCACGACGCTCATTAGGAATTTTTTTAACAGCTTCACCAATAATTTCTAAAAGCTTCACCACCGCCAAAGTTTTCTCTCTATTCGACTCAAAAGCTTCATAACTAACACCATTTACAAATACACCAATTTCTGTAATAGCGTCTAAAATATCCTGTAAAAATTCTGTATAACTACGCTTCATATATAAATTGCCTCAGCCAAAACGCGATCGCGAATTCGGGGTTTAAGCCCATTCTTAGTAACAATATCTACCTTCAACCCAAAAAGCTGACTTAAATAATCCCTAAGTTCCACCAACATAATGAAAGTAGGTGCTGTTTCATAATCAACCAAAATATCTATATCACTTGCTTCTGTCTCCTCTCCCCTAGCATAAGAACCAAAGATACCGATTTCTGTAATTTGATAATTTTCACAGAGAGATTGCTTTTGTAGTGATAAGATTTGTCGAAGTTCATTAATAGTTTTCATCACATTTTATTCTTGCAAAACTTTAGCAGCAGTCAATTACAGCAGATTTCAAATGAGTGAAGTACAATTCGGCGGGCACCGAAGCCCACCCCACAAGAGTTTTAAAATTAGACACTGTACCTCATTTACCTCCAAAGTGCTGTATAAGATTAGCAAACACAATTATCCCAACATCCCCTGCGAAATTTCCACCTCTAACGGGAGCCAAATTAGCAAGGATGTCTTTAGGTACGAGATGCTCCATTTCCTTGTAACGATTAAGGCTAAGATCGTAACCCTGAGTAGCAGATCATTAAATAGGGTGAAGTGTTGATTTGAACGTGCAAAATTATATTTTCTCTATATCATTTTAAAGTTATTTAGTAAATCAATAAAGTTAGTTCCGCAACAAAAGTTTACAACGTGTCCGATTTTGCCGTTATCTCGGCGGACAACCAATTTGGCTTTAGTGTCAAACCATCCTGAGTTTACTTTCGTCCCACATTGCGCACCCTAACCGTCACAAAGGGGTTTTTACTGAATATTTTCTCTACAATGAGAGTAAAACAATACTTTACTTGCTCCTATTGACTATGGTTAAAAGCCTGAAATGGCATATTCACGTTGATACACAAGATGATTCGTTTGTACAGTGCGTAAGTCGTATAATCATCTAAAATTATTAAAGATGCGCTCGTGTTTTGACAAATATGACTGAGCAACCTAATCCTGATTCTCCTGAGTTCACCCGCAAAAACCGGATTGCTGCTGCCTGGAACAATACAACAACACGCTTAACACAGTTACTGCCTGTGGAGCAAATAGCACAAACTGTGGTGAAGTTGTTTAGCGTCAGCGAAACTCAGATTGCAGAGATTTTGGAGAGGGTTAAAGCCGAATTACCAACTACAGAAGCCCTCTTGATTGGTAAGCCCCAAGCTGGAAAAAGTTCGATAGTAAGGGGTTTGACGGGAGTTTCGGCGGAAATTGTCGGTCAGGGTTTTCGCCCCCACACGCAAAATACTCAGCGCTACTCCTATCCTTCTAATGACCTGCCTTTACTTGTTTTTACTGATACGGTAGGGCTGGGGGATGTAAATCAAGATACTCAAAAAATTATTCAAGAACTAATTGGCGATTTACAACAACAGAGTCGCGGTGCTAGAGTTCTGATTCTCACCGTCAAAATCAATGATTTCGCTACCGATACCCTCCGACAAATTGCTCAGGAACTACGGAAGAAATATCCAGATATCCCCTGTCTACTAGTGGTTACCTGCTTGCATGAGGTTTATCCTGTCGGTATAGAGGAGCATCCTGTTTATCCACCAAACTTTCAGGAAGTTAATCGAGCATTTACTGCAATAGAGCAAGCGTTTGCAGGACTATACGATCGCTCTGTCCCAATTGATTTTACCTTAGAAGAAGATGGCTACAATCCGGTATTTTATGGTTTGGAAGCGCTGAGAGATACCTTGGCAGATTTGCTCCCAGAAGCCGAAGCTCGGGCAATTTATCAGTTATTAGATAAGGGTGCGAGCAGCGAAATTGGCAACCTCTACCGAGATGTCGCACGCCGTTATATGCTAGCATTTTCAATTATAGCGGCTACTCTCGCAGCAGTACCGTTGCCTTTTGCCACTATGCCCGTACTAACAGCATTGCAAGTATCAATGGTAGGTGTATTGGGAAAAATCTACGGTCAGACTTTGACGCGATCGCAAGCTGGGGGAGTTGTGAGTGCGATCGCTGGTGGTTTTTTAGCGCAGGCTGTGGGGAGGGAGTTAGTGAAATTTCTCCCCGGTTTTGGTAGTGCGATCGCAGCTTCTTGGGCTGCTGCTTATACTTGGTCGTTGGGGGAAGGTGCTTGTGTTTACTTCGGTGATTTGATGGGTGGGAAGAAGCCCGATCCGAAGCAGATTCAGTTGGTGATGCAGGAGGCTTTTCAATTGGCGAAAGAACGGTTTAAGGGGATTAAACGGTAATATATCGACTATTCAACTGCTATCAATAAACACTTACAGGAGGTTTTAAATGAGTACTAAAATAAAAGCATTAACTTGGGCTGCGACAATCTCAGTATTAATTACATTTGGGATAAATGAAGCGGGAAGTGCAACTAATTTAACTTCAAGTCCGTTATTTCAAGATGTGGCTAAGTACAACACAACAATTTCTGCAAATAATAATTTTGCAGATATTTACTTTCCTAATCTACAAGACCTTCCAAGGAATAATTACTCATTTCCTATAGCTTTATTATTGCAAGGTGGACTTGTTGATAAATCAAATTATTCAGAATACGCACGGGAAGTAGCTCGTTATGGGTTTGTAGTGGTAGTACCTAATAGCGAGCGTTTGGTTCCACAATCTGGAAATGTGCTTGCACCACAAACATCGCAAATTGATGCGACTCTAGCACAAATGGTTGTAGAAAATGCAAATCCAAATTCTCCTGTAGCTGGTATAGTCAATACAAATACTTTGGCTTTACTTGGTCATTCATTAGGAGGTGCTGTAGGATTATCTGCAATTGCAAATCAATGTATACCAGTCTTGTGCCAAAACTCTTTTAACCGACCGAAAGAATTAGTCGCTGGAGCATTTTTTGGTGCAAATCTCCGTGACCAAAATGATAATTATATTCCGATTAATAATTCTAGTATACCAATTGCATTATTGCAAGGAAACCTTGATGGAAGAGCGCTTCCTGAAAGAGCAGAAAAAACATACAATAATATTATAACTCCGCCGAAAGCACTAATTACTATTAATGGCGCTAATCATTTTAGTATTACTAATACAAATAATCCTGCTGGTGCCGTTCCAGACCCCACATCTTCAACTCTTTCTCAAGATGTTGCAATCGAAACTATAGCTCGTTGGAGTGGTCTTTTCTTACGTGCTAGTGTTTTGAATGACAAAGATGCATTTAATTCTGTGTATGCTTTAGGTGATAGTCTTGATTCTAATGTAACTTTGATAAGTCAGAGTAAACCCGTTCCTGAAAAAGATTCAGTATTTGGTTTGATTATCCTAAGTGTATGTGTTGCTGTATCTATAAAAGCAAAAAAATTATATTCGTCCAAGAATAATTTTTAGATACCCTAAATTTTCTCCTTCATAGGTGGCACAATCCCAAATTTATTTAAACCTGCATCAATATTCCTCAGCAATTTAAAATCCTCTTCCGGCAAAGGATAACTGCTAGAAGATTGCTTTTCCAAAAATGAAAATGCTTGTCTAAATTCATCCGGTTCTGCTTTGATGGGTGAGTCAAGGTGGCAGGGAATAACCCAATGAAAATCCCAACTAGCAACTTTTTCAGCCCATGCGATCGCTTCTTGAGGTGCCCGGTTGAGAATGAGAGTCTGTAAAATTGGTGCCACAAACAACCGACCATCACCCCGTAGTGCATCGAACGATCGCTTCCAGTCATCCTGCCATTTGAAGGGAAATAACCCAAAATAAGCTTTTTTGGAACGTTCTGGTGCTTTTCTCGCATCCCCAAAAACTTCACTCCATGTCGGTACTTCCAACACGCTGGGACTGAAGTATAAAGCAAACAGACAGATGCGCTGCCATCCTTTATTCCGGTTTGCTTGATTATCTTCTACAATATCAGACGGCTTATCCTTGGCATGAAACAGCAAGGGGTATGGGTCTAATTGTACAATTGCCGGCGGTTCTTCTGATACAGAAACCACTGAATCTGTTACGAGGAGAGTGTGCGATCGCTTGTGAAAAAATGCGACTTCGGCAAATTTACCAGGGCCAAGATATATCGGACCGAGAATCGCATAATCAAATTCTTTGGCAAAGGGTGTTTGGCTGCTGTCGAATGGCAGTACTGAAGTGCGTTTGTGGGGTAAACCAAGCCAACTGAGGGGAAGATTTAGCGGGAAACTCCACTGTTCGGGAGCCACAAATACCTCTGCCTTGGGGAAGCATTGAGCGAAGGGTCCAACAAAAATTTTGTGTTCTAACCCTGAGATAGTTGACAGGATTATATATTTCACCTCTCCGTGAGAAGCCACCAATTCGTTGACAAGTCGGATGCACTCTAGAGTTGGTGCAACGGGTGCATAGACGAGCAAACCCCCTTCTTCCAACTTCACAACAGTCATGCGGACGGGGACGACAACGTAAAAGATTCCCTGGAGTTGGTCAAAAGTCCAGATGGTGTCTTTAACTACTTCTTTACGGATTGTTCGTCGGTTGCCAAATGGGTAAATCGGCAAAGCGAGCCAGAACCGCCATGCGAAGTCTTTTGGATTAATTTCTTGTGTTTGCTGCACGTTCATTGTGGTTTAAGCCACTTGCGTTCTTTGCAAGGCTCAAACTTGCTGATAAAATTCTTTTGTATTTCAGTGTAGCAAATTATTAATCTATTTTCCACTCTGTATATGTGATATCGAATCCGTTTACATCGGAATTATTTATTCTTCCTCTAACTTTGCGTTCATCTGTGTTTTACCCTCCACAGAAGCCGAAGCGCCTACTGCGGTTAATTTATCATTCCGATGCTACCGGATTTGATATGATATCTTACTCTCTAAAAAAAATGTCAAAATCATCACTGCTATTAGCTGGTGAAATCGATTAATGTCCTTACCCGTCATTCTCCTATAAGTCCCTGTCTAATAGCAAAAGTCCATTAAAATGGACTGGAAAGAATGCTTTGTTCTTATTGCAACTTTTATTACTTATAATTAATGCATTCTGTGGTTTATACGTAGGATGCCAGATATTGCATCGACGATATTCGTATTTTTCACTTAGTTTGAAAAATATTCTGCACCATTTTTTTACCCGAACTTGCTGCCGCTCGATCTAACTCTGCAACTTCCCCTGCATCCAACTGCCAACCCAAAGCACCAATATTCTCCCTCGCTTGTTCCACACTCTTGGCTCCAGGAATCGGAATTGCACCTTTACAAATGCACCAATTTATGGATATCTGCGACATGGTTTTGTTTCGAGATTGAGCCACCTCTCGCAAACATCCCAAAAGTGGGGTGATTCCTGGCAATATCTGTCTAAACAATAAGCCTCGGATACCTTTGGGAAATGAACCCTTATCTGAGTATTTTCCTGTCAACAGCCCCAATGCCAAAGGACTGTAAGCAATTAATTTTATCCCCAGTTGATCGCAAACGTCTTTTAGACCCAACTCTGTGACGGGATAAGTAGAGAGCAAAGAATATTGAACTTGCAGGGTGGTAATGGGAACATTGCTTGCTTGAAATTTTTTCTGCACCAATTTGAGGCGTTTTGGCCCAAAATTGGATAAGCCGACTCCCTTAACTAAACCTTGCTCGTATAAATCGGCAAGCCCATCCAAAAGCGCTCCTTCCTGCCAAGGTGCATAATTGGCTGTAGACCAGTGCATTTGTACCAAATCTACATTTCTTCCCAGACGCTGTGCTGACGACTTGCAAGCCGATACCATTGACTGACGGGTCAATCTCCAGGGATAAGCAGCAAGTTTGGTGGCAATGCAAATATTTTCTTTGCCTACATCTTGATATTCAGTGGTGAACCTTCCCAGGAGCTTTTCGCTTTGCCCGTTCAATTTCCCGGTTCCGTAAGAATCACCTGTATCAAATAAAGTTACGCCGTTCCTGACACAGAGGTCAAAAACGGCTTGCAACTGCTCATCCATGCTTTCATTGTATCCCCAGAGCAGTCGGTTGCCCCATGCCCAAGTCCCGCAGCCCATAGCTGGGAGAAAGAGTTTTTGACTCGTTTGCATATGCAGGTTGTTGTAGATTCCGTTTTTCTTTTAGCACGACGTTGACCATAAAGACGTGCGGCAAACGATCTGATTATTGCTACTTCATCACGTCCATTGGACGCTAAATTTTTATAATAGCCAAGTTTGCTGGAAATTTGATAAGATTTTACGTCTCTTAAGTTTTAATATACTGCCGAGTTTGCAGTTTCCCATGCTTTCTCAGTCCATGCTTCACTGCATAACCCGATCGCTGGCTCTTTGAATTCAAAGGGATGGGGTGGTAATACTAGCAATGAGGATAAGCTTTTTTCATGAGCTTCAACTAAGTCAACTATCCAGGGAACAAAGTCTAAGATTTCTTTTGGCAATGCAGTTAACTCGAAGTCCCACACTAGATTTAGACCACGGTATGCTTGCCCTTTTTGCACCATAATTCCTCTACCAGCACTTTTGTTAATCGCTAGCCGAAGAATGAATGGGCGTAATGGGATAAATTCATCAGGTGCTGTGTAAGCGTATACATTGACATAGTTCAATCGTTGTCTCATATCCATCCAAGACGCGATTGGTGAGTTACTACTATAAGATGTGCCAGTTATTCTCACGGGCATATTCATAGCAGCGGCAAACATGGAGTAGAACTCACGTCTTAGTTCGGTAACAATGTGTTTCGTTTCTGGGGTCACGGTTGCTACACCTGTTAAGAAAACAATCGCATAGCTTCATAATTTGAAGTTATTATGCTCAACTGCGGAAACCTCTCTTGCGTTGCTTGTGTTTTGCCACTGCTTTACGCTTGCGTTTTTGCAAGGGTGTTTCAAAGTGGCGGTTCTTCCTCATATCTGGAAAAATCCCCGCTTTAGACACTTCTCGCTTAAATCGACGTAAGGCAGACTCAATTCCTTCATTCTCGCCTAGAATAATTTGGGTCATTCTATCTCCTACTAAATTGAGTTAATTAGTGGTTTGTCCGTGTTAACCAGAGCGAAAAAAGGGCAGACTCTTTGTCCGCCCCTAAGACTTTAGAGTTTTATTTTTGTTTTCAACGCTTAGTAGCGTCGGGAATAACCTCCACCACCACCGCCACCGGCACCGCCACTGCCACCGCGTCTGCCACCACCAGAGGAACCTCCATCTGATTTAGGTTTAGCTTTGTTCACTTTTAAGCTCCGACCCATCCACTCGGCATTATCAAGGGCTTCAATCGCTGCTGTTTCTTCGGCTTCTGTTTCCATTTCAACAAAGCCAAAGCCTCTCATGCGACCTGTTTCCCGATCCATAGGTAATTGAACACTCTTCACAGTTCCGTATTCTGCAAAGACGTGCCTGAGGTCATCTTCCTTAACTTCATAAGATAGGTTGCCGACGTAGATTGACATAGAATATCTCCAGAATCAGGGGGTGTAGAGATTTAGATCCGGAGAGGTCTGTAATACAAGTATAGATACAAACAAACTGCACAGCCGAATTTAATCTTCCATAGGTACCCTAGCACAAAATGCTTGGTTCGGTTGCTTACGAGGCGTTATATTTTTTTTATGGCTATTAGTTGGGATTCGCTAATCCACAAAAAAGCGATCGCTAATTACTAGAATGCTCCCGATGCATATATGAATTTTTGCAACATTCTCTATAGTATAGACAACCACCTATGGGTATATAGGTAAAGACTTATGAATAATCGTTTACAAAATTTAGTAGAATGATTTTATTCATAATTAAGTATTCTTACTCACTGCGATATGATAGCGGATCGATTTCCTTGGCTTACCGCAATTATTCTACTGCCACTCGTTGCTTCCTTGATAATACCTGTACTGCCTGATAAAGATGGCAAAACCGTGCGGTGGTTTGCGTTGGGTGTGGGTATCGCAGACTTTGCTTTGATGTGCTACGCTTTTTGGAACCATTACGATCCTTCAAGCGCGACTTTTCAACTTGCAGAGAAATATGCCTGGGTGCCTCAGCTAGGTCTGAGTTGGGCAGTTTCGGTGGATGGAATATCAGTGCCCTTGGTGCTTCTGGCAGGACTGGTGACGACGCTCGCAATTTTTGCCTCATGGCAAGTCGATCGCCGACCCCGCCTTTTCTATATGTTAATGCTGGTGCTGTATTCGGCACAGGTGGGGGTATTCGTGGCTCAAGATTTGCTACTGTTTTTCATTATGTGGGAAGTAGAGCTAATCCCCGTTTACCTCCTCGTCTGCATTTGGGGTGGGCAGAATCGACGTTACGCAGCGACAAAATTCTTGATTTATACCGCTGCAGCTTCGATTTTTATTCTGGTAGCGGCTTTGGGAATGGCGTTTAGCGGTGGAAATGTCACCTTCGATATCGCTGAACTCAGTATGAAGGATTACCCGCTTGCTTTAGAATTGCTGCTTTATGCGGGATTGTTAATTGCGTTTGGTGTCAAGCTGGCTGTTTTTCCCTTGCATACCTGGTTGCCTGATGCCCACGGTGAGGCATCTTCCCCCGTGTCTATGATTCTTGCGGGTGTGCTGTTGAAGATGGGTGGATATGGGTTAATTCGCCTGAATCTTGAGCTTCTTTCAGATGCACACGTTTATTTTGCACCAGTTCTCGCCATTCTGGGTGTTGTCAACATTATTTATGGTGCGTTAAACTCCTTTGCCCAATCGAATATGAAGCGTCGTTTGGCCTATTCGTCGATATCTCATATGGGTTTCGTCCTCTTGGGTATTGCCTCCTTCACCGATTTGGGAATTAGCGGTGCAATGTTGCAGATGATTTCCCACGGTTTGATTGCCGGAGTACTATTCTTCCTCGCAGGAGTAACTTACGATCGCACGCATACAATGTCAATGGATGATATGGGTGGTGTTGGTCAGGTGATGCCCAAAGTCTTTACCTTGTTTACGATTAGTGCAATGGCATCTCTAGCTCTGCCTGGGATGAGCGGCTTTGCCAGCGAAATTGCGGTCTTCGTTGGTGTCACGACTAGCGACATCTACAGTTCGACTTTCTGCACGGTAATAATTTTCCTGGCTGCTGTAGGAGTTATTCTCACGCCAATTTATCTGCTTTCGATGTTGAGACAGGTATTTTACGGTACTGGGAAAACTATATGCGACATTGACAATGCAGCCTTCGAGAATCAGGAAGATGAGGGAACTGCTTGCTTCGGTACCGATTGCCTCTTACCTAGCGAAGCTGTTTATACTGATGCCAGACCGCGTGAAGTGTTTATTGCTGCCTGTTTTCTACTGTTGATTGTCGGCATTGGTTTCTATCCCAAGCTGGCTACGCAAATGTACGACATAAAAACTGTAGCAGTTAATGCTGAAGTTCGCCAGTCTTATACTCAAATCGCGCAAACAAATTCCCAAATATATGCTAAGGGATTTTTGGCTCCTAAAGTTGTAGAGCCTGAAGTTGCTCCAATTTTAGGAGTTTTGAAGTAAGTTTTCATCAAGTGCAATCCTCCCTAGACTTGTGCGACCCTAGCTTACGGGGCTGCGGTGTATACACAAGTTTAAATTTAGGCGTTGCTGAATCCCCTCACCCTAGCCCTCTCCCCAGGGGAGAGGGGACAAGAATTAAAACCTCCCCTCTCCCCAAGGGAGAGGGGTCGGGGGTGAGGGTAATTCAGCAACGCCTAAATTCTCTTCTCCCCTTTGAATTGGGGGCAGGGGGCAAAAATTTTATTTCTATACGTATTATTCTAATTGTTTCCAAAGAAAGCCAAATTACCCAGCAACCCTATACCCATAAACTTTAAGATAGTCTATCAACCGAAAGTATATTTATCTCGGATCTGATGGCTGAAGAACAAGAACCTGATAAAGTTATAGAAACGCTACGGGAATGGATAACAAGGCCGCCAATCAATCCTTACTGGGAAGGTGGTACTTATGATGACGACTTAGACATACCCCTGGACTACCCCTACAGTTCAACTGAATGGGATCGCATCTTTGAAACATTCATCGATTTGCTTCGGCATGAAAACTACAGGATTCGCCAAGCTGCGATCGCTCGTCTGAAAATGGCATTGAAATCAGAAAACTCGCAAGTCTCGAATGACGAAGATTATCAACCAAAGCCCATTGCAGAGCGGATGAGGGTGATTTTTCAAGCAATTTCTTTCCAAGCTACAGTTACTCCTGACATTTTCGAGGATTTTTGTTACGAATTCAAGTGTCTTGCAACAGAAGCTCCCTACGGTGGTTTAATTCTCCAATGGCTAAACGGACTTTCTGCAACTGAAAAACGCCAAGCTCCAAGTGATGAAGCAATCCTAGCAGCTAGAATTCTGTTGTATCAAAATTTAAGTTCGCTGCTCCATCCAGCAAGCAATGAGTTTGAGATTTGAATAATCCTGTCTTTTTATGGTAGTTCTACACCCGCTTTCAGATTTTATCTTATTCAATTCTGTTGTCAGTGACTCATATCCCCCCAGCTATTGGTATGAAGGGTATTGTCCTGAAAGCGGAGAACTATTGAGACTACCCCGCACCCCACTCTCTGAAAAAATTGCCCACAGTTTAATACAATACCTCGCTGCAGATGAGCGTTATTCCCGTGAAGGCAAGATGTACGGGATATTACTGATTTCATTACCAAATGGTGAACAAAGAATACTCAAGGCTTTCTCCGGTCTGCTGAATAGTTGCAGCGTAGTTGAGGGTTGGGTGCCACCAATACCCGGACGTGAGAATGTGGCATTAGATGAAGCTCGGACATTAACACAATTGGAGGTGATGAAACAAGAACTCCGACACCTCAAGCAACTAACCGAACGACAGCAATATGAAACCAAGAAGCTAGAGTTTGAATTACAACGAAAAGAAATAAGCGATCGCCATCGAATCAGCAAACAGCAACGAATTGTTAAACGTCAGATCCTCAAAGAAACCCTTGATGGAGAATCATTAACTATAGCGCTAGAGAAACTGGATGAAGAAAGTCGTCAAGATGGAATTGAGGGACGAAGGTTCAAACGTCAGCGAGATGAGAAGTTGCAGCCCCTGAAACAGTTGATTGACTTATCCGATAAGCGGATGGGGGAATTGAAACAACAGCGGAAGGAATTATCCCGTCAACTTCAAACCCAAATGCACGCTGCTTATTCGCTGATGAACTTTTTTGGGCGATCGCTATCCTTACAGCAATTAATGCCGTCCGGTTTACCCACTGGGACGGGTGATTGTTGTGCCCCAAAATTGCTCCACTATGCAGCAACTCATAATTTGAAACCGTTGGCAATGGCTGAGTTTTGGTGGGGTGATTCCTATGGAGACAAAATTCAGGGAGAATTTTACGGTGCTTGTGCAGAACGCTGTCAACCATTGATGGGATTTCTGCTCTCAGGATTGTCTCAAAGAACAGGCAGTGGAGCAGGGGGAGAGGGAGAGAGGGAGAATATTGTTCTATTCCCCATTATTTATGAAGACAAATGGTTAATTGCCGTCAACAAACCTGCTGGACTACTATCAGTTCCCGGTCGTTATCATGACACCCAAGACAGCGTTCTTTTGCGTTTGCGTAATTTATTACCAGATGGCATGAGTATTACTGCGGTGCATCGCTTGGATCGAGAAACTTCTGGAATTCTTTTATTGGCACGGAATAAAGAAATAAGCATCCAACTTAGTCAACAATTCGAGAAACGACAAGTTCGCAAGGTTTATGAAGCAGTGCTTTCCGGTTATTTAAGCAATGATGCAGGTGTAATCGAACTGCCACTTTGGGGAGATTCTTATAATCGTCCTTATCAGGAAGTGAATTGGGAGTATGGAAAACCCAGCATGACAAAATTTCAGGTGATGGCAAGGGAAGGAAATTATACTCGTGTAAAATTTACCCCCTTAACAGGACGTACCCATCAACTGAGGGTTCATGCTGCTGATCCGAGAGGACTGGGAGTGCCGATTTTAGGCGATCGCCTTTATGGATGTTCAGATAATGTTGCCAGTCGATTACATCTGCATGCAAGAGAACTTTGCTTTGAGCATCCCAAGTTAGGAGACTTGCGTTTACAAGTAGAAACACCATTTTGAGGATGGCGAAATAGTTTAATTCTGTATAGTCAAATATAGTTAGACGTAGTTTTCTATAATAGATAACTGCTACTTCTTCACAGAATTTTGTAGAAGGATTGAAATTCAATTCTGATCTAAAAGGGAATCACCAATTTGGGTGCATGACCTTCTAAATTTACCTTCCTGGGGGTAACTAACACCTCTCTATCCCCTATCCCGAAAGCTTTGGGGAATGCTTTGACCAAAATGTTATAACTGCCGTTAACATCGGCATTAAGTGCTATCCCATTTTGTGTAATGTAAAGACCGCGAAGAACTCGTTTTCCAGATGGTTCCCAGTCGGCAGGTTTGGCTTTATATGTTGGAATTAAATCATTATCCAAGAAACTAGCCTTACTGGTGTAGGATTCTTCTTGAATGATTACTTCAATCCCTTTCATAGCGCCTTTATAGGTTAGCATATCAATCAATTGTCGCCCATTGCGGTTCAAGATTCCTACCCCAGAAGACACAATAATAATCCTCTGGAAGAGGACTTTAGTTATTAGACAGGGACTTATAGTCGAATGGCTGGCTGTATTCCCTCACAAATTTTGATTAAAATTAAAGTAATGCGATTGACAAAGAACACAGATGAGTAATCTAATCCAAGACTACAACCCCAGCGACATCGGTCAAGTAAATGGCAACCTGTTTGGTCTGCCTTTTGATTACGAGTCTGCAAAACTGGTTGTCTTTGGCGTACCCTGGGAAGTGACTGTTTCCTATGGTGCAGGAACTGCCAACGGCCCTTCTCAAATTTTGGATGCTTCGACTCAACTGGATTTGTTCGATTTTGACAATCCTGATGGGTGGAAACAAGGAATTTTTATGGCAGGAATTCCTCAAGATTTTCTCTTGAAGAATAAATATTACCGCGAGCAAGCCGCAAAAATTATCGAACGACTAGCGCAAGGTCAAACACTGACAGATACACCTGATTTAACACCCATACTCTCAGAAATTAATCAAGCTTGTCTTTCTGTAAATCAATGGTTGTTTGAAAAATGCAAAGAAGCAATTAATAATGGTAAGCGAGTCGCGGTCATTGGTGGCGACCACAGCGTACCCTTAGGTTATTTCCAAGCATTAGCAGCTAAGTATCCAAACTATGGTATTTTGCACATAGACGCCCACGCAGATTTACGTAATGCTTACGAGGGATTTGAGTTTTCTCATGCATCGATCATGTTCAATGCAATGAAAATACCGCAAATTACCAAGTTAGTACAGGTAGGCTTGCGCGATATTTGTCATGATGAAGTAGAAATGATTAACCAATCCAATAGCAGAATTATTGCTTATTACGACCCAGCCATTAAACAAAAGCTTTACTCTGGCACAACTTGGATTGATTTATGTCGAGAAATTGTCAGCCATTTACCCGAATACGTTCATATTAGCTTTGATGTCGATGGCTTAGACCCAAAACTCTGTCCGAACACAGGTACTCCCGTTCCTGGTGGACTGGAATTAGAGCAAACATTTTGTTTGTTCCGAGAATTGGTTTCCAGTGGGAGAAAAATTATTGGCTTTGATATCTGCGAAGCCGGTGATGCTGAGTGGGATGGTAATGTTGGTGCTAGGATTGCCTTAAAATTGGCAAACTTGTTGGATTTATCGCAATTGTAGGTTAGGTCAAGAAAAATTACATAGCAGTTTAAGTAGAGAAAAAGAACCCCCCTTAGATAGATACGTCAAAGATTACCCAGCCTGTAGAGTAAAAATAGTAAATCAATTGACACTCACTGGAGATGAGTTATTCGGTTCGGTTCACCAAAGTTGCGTAGTTTCTTGCAAATGAGGTGAAAGTCAATTGTAGATACCAAGGAGAACTTTCTACCTTATATCTGGAATGAAGTCCAAGTGACAGGGGCTTTTGACTGCTGAACCATAAAAATTATGAAAATCGCACAAATCGCACCCTTGTGGGAAAAAGTTCCGCCTACCACCTATGGTGGCACAGAACTTGTTGTAAGTCTTTTAACTGAAGAATTGGTACGCAGAGGTCATGATGTCACCTTGTTTGCTTCCGGGGATTCCCAAACAATCGCTCGTTTGGAAGCAGGTAGCCCATGTGCATTGCGTTTAGACCCAAGCATCAAAGAGCCTGTAGTTTACGAACTGATGCAACCGAGTCATGCTTACCAGCGGGCTGCAGAATTCGATATCATCCACTCCCATGTAGGAATTTGGTCGTTGGCTTTGGCTAGTATGGTGTCAACACCAACAGTGCATACCTTACATGGTACTTTTACTCGCGACAATAACAAAGTATTTAGGCAGCACCACACGCAACAATACGTCAGTATTAGTGAATCTCAGCGTCTCTTAAATATAAATTACGCTGCCACAGTATACAACGGTATTGATGTCAATAAATTTCCCTTTTTCGCTGAACCTCAAGACCCACCCTACCTGGCATTCTTAGGACGCTTCTCCCCAGAAAAAGGACCCCAACATGCGATCGCGATCGCCAAGCAGGCAGGTTGGCGGTTGAAGATGGCTGGTAAAGTGGATGTTGTAGACAAGAAGTTTTTTGAAGAAGAAATTGCCCCGCACATTGACGGCAAACAGATAGAATTTTTGGGTGAAATGAATCACACTCAAAAAGCTGAATTTTTGGGGAATGCAGCGATTACTCTGTTTCCGATTACTTGGAGTGAACCTTTTGGTTTGGTGATGACTGAATCTATGGTGACAGGTACACCAGTCATTGCCATGAATATGGGTTCTGTATCAGAGGTAATAGCGAATGGCCAGACAGGTTACGTCTGCCAAAGCTATGAAGAAATGGCTACCATGATACCCAAAGCATTGAAACTAAATCGGCAAAAATGTCGAGAACACGTAGAGACAAGATTTAGCGTTACCCAGATGGTTGATGGGTACGAAGCGGTTTATGAAAAAATCGTGGGAGAACGCAACTTTAGGAATAAGTTCAATTCGGCCCTGAGAAACTCGTTGGAATCAATTACATCTTTCACACGTTAGGTTTCTTGACGTACCTCCTATTTTAATCCTTGCATTTGGATACTAGTTTAATTTATGCTCCCATATAAAGGGAGCATTTTTTTGTGGGACTTATATCAAGTTTAGCTGTAGGCATACGGGCATCGGGTACCTGATATCTTGAATTTGTCAAAAAGAGTGTCAAAATCATCACTGTTTACGACCCGCTTCAATCTGGTGATACAGCTTTAGCCGTAGACATACGGTCATCTCGTACCTTTTTTTATTCTATTTTATAGATTCGCCACAGTTCCTAATGCCTGAGAAAATAAAAATATCCGACTTGAAAACCTCAAATTATGGTACAAGTTCCCACAAAACCATTAACCCTAGAAGAGTTTTTGCAACTCCCAGAAACCAAACCTGCGAGCGAATACATCAATGGTCAAATCATCCAAAAAGCGATGCCACAAGGAAAACACAGCACAATTCGGGGAGAATTTATTACAGTTATCAATAATATTGCTGAATCTCAACGTATTGGTTTAGCGCTTCTTGAGCTACGATGTACTTTTGGTGGACGTTCTATCATACCTGATGTTGCTGTTTTTACCTGGAGTCGCATTCCTTTGGATCAAGATGGTGATATTGCTAACGTTTTCTCATCTTATCCTGATTGGACAATTGAAATTCTCTCTCCAGACCAAAATCAGACTAAAGTTATAAATAATATTTTACATTGCCTCAACGCCGGCTGTCAGATGGGTTGGTTAGTCGATCCAGATGAAAAGTCTGTCATAGCTTATCCGAATGGTAAGCAACCAATATTTTTCCAAGAACCCGAACAGTTTCTTCCCACTCCAGAATTTATTGGAGATTTTCAACTCAATATCGGAGAGTTATTTAGCTGGTTGAAACCAGGTAACATCTGAGAATTCTAGACTGGGAATGCGATGCTTATAAAGTTGCAATCTTTGCGCCATAATAAAAATACAGGAAGTAACGGACTTTCTCTTTGTGCCTCCATTAAAAAAATAGGAGTAGTTAAATGGAAGCTTATAAAATAGAAGCTGTTTTAACTGAAGATGGAACTTTGATGCTGCGAGGCTTACCTTTTCATGCGGGGGATGCTGTGGAGGTAATTATTCTCGAAGCTAAAACTCCACATCAGACTGTTGCATCACCTAGTCAAGCAGAAACAAATTTTTATCCTCTGCGGGGAAAAGTAGTCCGTTATGATGACCCAACAGAACCTGTCGCTTTGGAAGATTGGGAAGTTTTGCAGTGATTGTACTTGACACGCATATCTGGGTTTGGTGGGTTGACGGTAACGAGCGATTAACTGAAAAACATCGAGTGTATATAGAGGAATATCAATTTCAGGGTTTGGGAGTAAGTATTGTTTCTTGTTGGGAGGTCGCCAAATTAGTAGAAAAAAATCGACTTGTTTTTTCTTGCTCAGTTAATGAATGGTTGGAAGCAGCTTTGGCTTATCCAGGAGTACAGCTATTAAATTTGACTTTACCGATAGTGGTTGATTCAACTCAATTAGGTGGATTTCATAGCGACCCTTTTGACCAAATTATTGTAGCAACAGCCAGAAATTCTGGGTGTCCTTTACTAACTGTTGACGCGAAAATTATTAGCTATTCCGGTGTGGAAACGCTTTCATAAACACTCCTACCTACCTAAAATATGGGAGGAAAGAAGATTAAAGTAATGAGTAATGAAGAATTAAATAATGTTAAATTATAACTGCATTACATTTGACCCACGCATTATCTCTAAACCCATTGCACTGGATCTAGTTGATAGTACGGTTGTAGTAGCTCATAAAGTGTCGGATGATTCTTCAATAATTGCTGTGGCTTTTCAAAAAATGTCTCAGTTGCTACAGCAAAAAATTCAGCGGGATTAGTTGCGCCATAACTATTAATAACACTATTTTTACCTTCTTGAACATCATTACAGAGTCGTTGATATTCTTCCGTCATTACCTTAGCCCAGATAGGATAATCTGATTTTCGTGGCAGAATCGGAACACCCTCAGCTTTACCATCCTCTTGATCTAACTGATGGGCAAATTCATGAAGAACAACATTATGTCCATCCCTCCAACTGCGAGTGTCTTGTTGCACCTGTTCCCAAGACAGCACCACCTGATCCTTAACCCAAGATTCCCCCAATCTTGCCTCACGCTTTTCCTCAAGGACATAATCGCTGGTAGCAACTGTTTGAGTTACAAAATAAGTGCTGGGATAAATTAGAATTGAACTCAGTTTGGGAAAGTATTTTCCTCGCTCATTGAGCAAGAGCAAACAGGCCACAGCAGCAATAGTTAGCTTCATTTCCTCGGTCACCTGCAACTCCTGACAACCAATAAATTGTTTTTCTGCTAAGAACACTTGAATATGTCCCTGAAGCCGTCTGCGTTCAGCAGGGGAAAGACGGAGGTAAATGGGAAGATTATTCTCGATAATCGTGTGCCAAAGTGGCGGAAAAGGACGATGTTTTAGACGGCTTCTTCGCTGCTTCACTAAAAAGGGACTGACAAAAATTCCAGCGATAATTAGCCCAATGAAAAGAAAAGCAATAATTGTTTGAATCATTGATTTTTAGCGCTTTCCGCAAGGCTACTACAGTTCTAACACTTAGGAGCTTGGGGAAAAATAACCACTTTGCTACAGGTGGCTGAGATATTTAGGACTCCCTTTGCATAGCTACACCATCATCCTGCCAGCTTAAACGTCCTGCTAAATCCGAAAAATCGTAGGCTTTTGTTTGAGAATTTTCTGGAATACTAGGGTTTAAAACTATAACGACATCAACAGTACCAGGCAATAATTCTGTTGGTATATCAAGATGTAAATTTCCTGACGCATCGATAACTGTTGCTAGCTTTAATACTTTCATAGTCTAATAATTTGTCATATCTACTCCTTATTATAAATGGCAATGAGCTACTGTAGGTTGGATTATGTTTTGTGCAGTTGTGTAATTTATGTGATATTCGTTCCGAGTCACTCTGCGATATACCGTTCTACTATTTCCCAATGAGCTTATCGTATTCTGCATGAATGCCAATCCAAAACCATAAAATACCTTTTTCTACTTCTACACCTAACGCTCGATAGTTTTGTCCCGCACGTACTGACCAATATTTACCAACTTTTTTGAAATGCAGTGATGGATGAGTTGGATCGGCTTTGAGTAATTCATAACACTGGTCGGCTGTACGCTGTATATTTTCAGGCAAATTATCGTAACGTTCCCAAAACCGACGAGTCGTGTAGTGCATTAGATTTCCCGATAGTGACCAGCTTCAAAATCAGCGATCGCTTCTTGCGCTAAATCCTCTAACTTACCATCTGCAATATCTTTCTCCAACTGCTTATCCCAGCGCTGATTGTCCAACTCCTCAAACCATTCTAGAAGTTTTTGGTACTCATCAGGCGGAAGCTGGAGGATAGCTGCTTCAATTTGCTCAAGTGTCATAATCAACTTTATGCTTGGTGAGGACTATATTTTATTATGAACGATACCTTCGGTGAAGCTTATTTGCTATACTATTTGATATTGCTGGAATGTAATCGCTCCGTCGATCGCGCCTTTTCTCGGATTAAGCTGCAAAATTATATACTGGTGTTTCAATCACACGAACAGGTTTTTCCTGATTCAACATAATCTGCTGCAACCTTTCCACTGTAGCTGGAGAGAAAAACTGTTCGCCAGTTTCCACACTAACCCGTGCAGGTACATTTTCAATTAAAAATAACTTACCATTCATCTCTAAACTATAAGTCACTGTTTGCTCAACCAATTTTTCATTTCCATTATTCATCATCGCTGCTCTTCCTTTGGGTAAAGTCATCGTTCCAACGCTTGGTATCGGGTTGATAAACTGTAATTATTTTAATTAATGGACGCAAGGGATAGCTACATTGAACATGGATAGGTGTACTGGGCAAACCATTCTATAAGCTTTTGGTACTCATAAGGCGGAAGCTAGAGGATAGCTACAACATTTGATGAATACTTTCAACAACTTGCTCAATAAAGTCAACTGCATCATTAACCAAAAATTCATCGATATTCCATCGATTTCCTATATTAAAGGTAGGATCGATATCAGCCTCATGAGCAATTTTATTTCTACGATCGACAATTGAACTCAGTTGTTGTTTGACATCTTTTGGTGGCTTACCTATTTTAGTAGAAACCTCATCCCATAATTTCTTATCTGATATAAGCCTAATTGCGTCCGCTATTTTATCTGGTTGTTGAAAGCTTTTAAAGCTAAGAGTTTCTCGGATTTCATTTTCTAGCCAATAAATATTACTATTAAGCTTATTCTCTATACTGTTTGATATTGCTGGAATCAAAGATGAAATTGGATGAGACTCCAAAAGAAATCAAGAGCCGTAACTCTGTTGAATTTCACTTTCCAACCAAGATGAAACATCTATCGCTATAATTCGCTCTTGACGGGCACTACCTAACGAAACTTGAAAACGAAAAAAAGCTGATTGAGTACTGTTAGCTGGAGGACTGGGCTCGGGACGCTGACCTTTATAAATTTCTAACATCCCCAACGTCACAACTTCGTGAACGTAGTAGTCCAAAGCACTCACAACCAGAACTAAAGATGCCCTTAAAATGTCCGACACATCCAAGGCACAGCTGTAGCTCTAACAGAATTGTGAAGCGCAATCAGGTCTTGAACCCGACCAATGCTAATACGAAATTGGTCAAGCGCTGACTGCATAGGTAGAGGTAGAAGTTAGTGCAATAATTTTTTCTGCCAAATCTGAAAAAGTTTCCCTAAATTCTTCTTGCTTCTTTTGGTTATTTTCTAATACTATTCCTGTTTGCCTTAGCTGTTCAGGTGTGAGGTCATAAACTGGAGTTCGGTGTTCCTGAGACAGGGCAATTAAACTATTAAAATTTGAGATTTTCGTAAGAGAGAAACTACCATTAATTCCTTGCTCAGTGTAAACTGTTGTAGGTAACATCATATTATTCTGGCGTAAAATAGGAACTAACTTATTAGAAACAGCTTGCTCAACTTTTTGAATCCATGTTTGAAAAGCAGCAGTCTCTTTACCACGTATAATTCGATAGTTTTGAACAATTGTTCCTAAAAAACGCAATGTAACATTAGGAAACGGGTAGGCAGCATCTTTCAGAATTGGAAGCGAACTTGCTGTTTTAGCCCAAGCGCACCATCTAGGTAAAACTTTAGCTAAAGAGTCGATTGCCATTACAGAGAAGAAATCAGCAGTGGTTGGAACAAGAAAAAAGTCGCTCGTCATTAATAAATTCTGATTGATTGAGCCTAAACTTGGACTCATATCAATCAAAATATAGTCAGCATTAAACTTAGTAGCTGTTTTCTCAAGTAAATCAGTAATGGAACCTGGTAAGTTTCTAAGGGCTTGAATTGAACCACTTAATTCTTGAGCAATACCTAATGTCACCTCGTATTCAGCAAATCCAACATGACCAGGCAATAAAAATAACCCATCTCGACCTTGTACTGGGATACAGTCTACAGCCTCAATTGCCCTCGGTTGAGACTCAAAAGCGGGAGCTAAACCCGTTTTAATGTTTGACGTTGTATTATATATATTTTCTATTCTTGCCTCATCATCCTCTGTTTCTTCTCCCAGAGCCATTCCTGTGAGATTGCATTGCGGGTCAGTATCCACAAGGATTACTCGCTTACCTTTTGAGGCAAGCATCCATCCTAGATTAAATGTGGTTGTTGTTTTGCCAACTCCGCCCTTGAGATTAAACAAGGCAATTTTCTGAACCATTGTACTATGCCTGCATAAATTGGCTCTTAGGTTTCAATCCTAACTATAGCTTGGAGCTTTTCTCTAAAAATAGACTTAGGACTCAGCGCTGATATTACCAGTTTACGATTGTCAAACTTGTTACTTTTATTAATTCACGGTCGGCAGTTACTAAACTTGCTTTAGCTTGGAGTGCAGTGGAAGCAATAATCGCATCAGGGAGTTTTACCCGATATTGCAGTCGGATTTGAATAATCTGTTTGATTAATAAATTATTGTCAGCTACCAAGTTAATTACTTCTACACGCTTGAGAAATTGTTCAAATAACTGACGGTCATCTTCAGTTAACCCAGAGAATGCTAGAAACTCAATTTGACTAATAACTGAAATTCCAACCCAGTCAGCATCTTGTAATAATTTAACTAACGTTGTAGAGCCTTGTAACAAAGCTACAATAGCATTCGTGTTAAGGAGATAGCGTTTACCACTCATCCCGTAGCAGCCTCTGCATAGCTACACCATCATCCTGCCAGCTTAAACGTCCTGCTAAATCCGAAAAATCGTATGCTTTTGTTTGAGAATTTTCTGGAATACTAGGGTTTAAAACTATAACTACATCAACAGTACCAGGCAATAATTCTGTTGGTATATCAAGATGTAAATTTCCTGACGCATCGATAACTGTTGCTATCTTTAGTACTTTCATAGTCTAATAATTTGTCATATCTACTCCTTATTATAAATGGCAATGAGCTACTGTAGGTTGGATTATGTTTTGTGCAGTTGTATAATTTATGTGATATTCGTTCCGAGTTACTCTGCGATATACTGTTCTAATATTTCCCAATGAGCTGATCGTATTCTGCGTGAATGCCGATCCAAAACTATAAAATACCTTTTTCTACTTCTACACCTAATGCTCGATAGTTTTGTCCCGCACGTACTGACCAATATTTACCAACTTTTTTGAAATGCAGTGATGGATGAGTTGGATTGGTTTTGAGTAATTCGTAACACTTGTCAGCTGTACATTTTCAGGCAAAGCATCGTAACGTTCCCAAAACCGACGAGTCGTGTAGTGCATTAGATTTCCCGATAACGACCAGCTTCAAAATCAGCGATCGCGTATGAGTGCTAAGTCCTCTAACTTACCATCTGTCAACTCTTAGTTGGTGTTCATCGCAATCACTTCACCAATCAACACAAACATCAACTAAAAATAATTCCAATATATTATTAGAGTAAAATGATTCTCCATCCGGCATCTACGAACCTGTAACGCTCATGCTCTGCGACTACCTGGTACAAATCCTGACTGCCCGCGTATATGATGTTGCCCAAGAAACACCGCTGGAACTTGCCCCAAATCTCTCCACACGGCTAAACAACAAGCTCCTGCTCAAGCGCGAAGATATGCAGTCAGTATTTTCCTTTAAACTGCGTGGTGCTTATAACAAGATGGTGAACTTACCACCAGATATGCTGGCACAGGGAGTCATTGCCGCATCTGCTGGAAACCATGCCCAAGGTGTTGCCCTTGGTGCCCGTCAGCTAGGAACCCGAGCGATTATTGTCATGCCTGTTACTACACCTCAAGTGAAGGTAAATGCAGTCAAAGCCCGTGGAGGTGAGGTGATATTGTATGGGGATACCTATGATGATGCATACGCCCACGCTCGCCAATTAGAGGTGGAAAAAGGTTTAACATTTATTCACCCTTTTGATGACCCTGATGTGATAGCGGGACAGGGTACAATTGGTATGGAAATTTTGCGGCAATATCAACAACCCATCCACGCGATTTTTGTCGCAATTGGTGGTGGTGGTTTGATTTCGGGAATTGCAGCCTATGTGAAGCGGTTGCGTCCGGAAATCAAGATAATTGGGGTTGAGCCTGTGGATGCAGACGCAATGCATCAATCCTTGAAAGCTGGGCATCGCATAAAGTTGCCCACTGTGGGATTATTTGCTGACGGTGTAGCGGTGCGAGAAGTTGGGGAAGAGACGTTTCGCTTGTGTCAGCAGTATGTAGATGAGATCATTTTGGTGGATACTGATGCTACCTGTGCGGCGATAAAAGACGTGTTTGAAGATACACGGTCTATTGTAGAACCTGCCGGAGCTTTAGCGATCGCCGGTGCGAAGGCTTATGTGGAACGAGAGCAAATTGAGGGTAAGACTTTAATCGCGATCGCCTGCGGTGCTAATATGAATTTTGACCGTCTCCGGTTTGTTGCCGAACGAGCAGAGTTTGGCGAACGTCGGGAAGCTATCTTTGCAGTCACGATACCCGAACATCCGGGAAGTCTCCGCAAGTTTTGTGATTGTATGGGCAGACGCAATCTGACTGAGTTTAACTATCGCATCGCTGATGAAAAGACTGCACATATATTTGTCGGGATGCAAATCCAAAACCGGGCTGACAGGGTGAAGATGGTAGAAATCTTTGAAGGGTGCGGTTTTGAAATATTGGATTTGACAGATGATGAACTGACGAAGTTACACTTGCGGCACATGGTTGGTGGGCGATCGCTATTAGCACATAATGAATTACTCTATCGTTTTGAGTTTCCCGAACGTCCCGGTGCATTGATGAAGTTCGTAGGTTCCATGAGTCCTGATTGGAATATTAGTCTATTTCATTACCGCAACAATGGGGCAGATTACGGTCGAATTGTTGTCGGGATGCAGGTTCCACCCCACGAAATGGAGGAGTGGCAAGCATTTTTAGATACCTTGGGTTATACCTATTGGGATGAAAGTCAAAATTTAGCGTATAAGTTGTTTTTGGGGTAGGACAAAAGTAAAAAGACGTTGCAATGCGTAGTCTCTACAGGAATTATGATGATTGCTGCAGGAGCAAAATGTTCTAATAACTCTTCACGAGATAATTGCAGCAGTAAAGGAGTGAATTCTTCCGTTGGTAGTGACAACAATGGTTCTATGACTATTGATAATTGCTTATCCAACGAGCCGACTTTTAAGCAAATTCTCCACTACTTTTCGTTCTCCCCGTCGCTCGGCTTCTTCTAATCTTTTGCACGAAATTAGAGCTAAAATATCAATAATACAGAAGACGAAAATCCCATGAGCCAAAGCACTGAAGAACAGGTACGTTGGACGATAGCTGATATTGAGTTATTACCAGATAACGGTAATCGCTATGAAATTATTGATGGGGAATTATTTGTGAGTAGAGCGCCACATTGGAAACATCAAAGAAGCTGCACGAAAATAATCAGTGTATTGAATCAATGGTCAGAATTAACTGATTTAGGAGAAACTGTTCCCGCTCCAGGAATCATTTTTACCGATGCGGATAACGTGATTCCCGATGTGGTTTGGGTGAGTAAAAAACGTCTGACAATATTACTTGATGAAGCAGGACATTTAACCGGAGCGCCAGAATTAGTTATAGAAGTGCTTTCTGAAGGAGTAGAAAACCAACGTCGAGATAGAGAAACAAAGTTGAAATTATATGCTTCTAGGGGAGTGCAAGAATATTGGATTTTAGATTGGCGATTGCAACAAGTTGAGGTTTATCGACGCGATAAAGCGCTTCTCAAGTTAGTAGAAACCTTGTTTGTTGCGGATGAATTAACTTCACCGATGTTACCAAATTTTGTATGTCCCGTGTCACGTTTGTTTGTTTGAGACTTTCTCGCACCTTGCGCTAAAACCAACACAATCTCCTATCCCAATCCAAAAACTGCATAAATACTAAACGTCTGGATATATACGTAAACGTATCATCACATCGGACACCCTGCGGCTAGGTTGGCAGTGATACGGGAAACCTGGTTGTTCAAAATCCCGCAGTGGTTAAAATCCCGGTTTTCGTCGTTTCAATTAGATATTATTTCTGGGGTTTGAGGGGATATGCACTTTTTCTGGCATTATCGCTCAGATATAATAGATAAATTACTTGAAAATTTGGATGCTGGGACTGGTGGGGAAATCAATAGCCTACGGGCTAATAGCTAAATTTTGCGGTCATCTTACTGAATAAGCTTTTTAACCCATTTTTACTGACCGGAATGCACCATTCGAGTGGAAGCCCGAAATAATGCCCTGAAATAAATTATCCCTTCGGGACGCTGCGCGAACGGGCTAATAGCTTAAGTGAGCTAAAAGCTTACTGAGTAAAGTTTTTAACCCATTTTAATGGGTTTAAGCTTTTTCGCTTTTGAAATTTATTTCTGGGCTTAACCTCAGCAGCTTTATAAACCCTTGGTTCACCGAAGTGCTTCACCAGTGGCTTCATAAGCCATAAATAATTTTTGGGGTAGGGTGAAAAGAGCAAAACACCCCCTATTTGTAGCTATCCTTTGTATGTTAAAATTATTAGCCACCTGCAAGTTAACTTACGCCCCCTAAATTAACTAACAGCTTTTATGTCCCGAAAAGCATCAACACCCAAACGCAGTTCCACTGCAACCCTAGCACCTTCTACTCTTCACATCCGCATTGGAGGACTAGAAACAGAACATCAACGTTTGCTCAAACAAATTCAGAAAAAACGTACCGAACTGGATAATTTTGTTGAGCAGATGCGTTCGATTGCCAGAGAAATTTATCAACGCACTACCCCCTGTTTTCAAAAAATACAAGTTCTTGACGAGGAAATTCATACCCTCTTTAAGGAAATCCTCAGTCGGAAAAAAGTTGGCAAACAAAGCAAGCGCAAAATTGAGCGAATTTACTCCAATCTTCAAGCTGCGGGAATCATCAGTCCCAACGAAGATGACGAAGAGGAAAATACGGAATTTGATGAAGAATTTGAACCCAACGAAGGAGGAGAGGAATACGGATACTCAGCTCATGAGTCCAGTCAATATCAAACACCAGAATTAGAATCTCCTTCTGCTAGTAGAAGTGACGAATCAAAAAAAATTCGCTCTTACTTTTTGCGTTTAGCCGAAATCTTTCACCCGGATAAAGCAAATGATAGCGAAACTGAGATGCGCCATACCGAGATAATGAAAGAAATTAATAAAGCCTACCAAGAAGGAGATTTAGCACGACTGCTGGAAATTGAGCAACAGCATGAGGTAGGGGAAATAATTGACACCAATAGTGAAGATGATTTAAGTAGAAAATGCACTCGTTTAGAGCAGCAAAATCAATTTTTGAAAAAACAACATGAAAATTTAAAACGAGAACTTCGCAGTTTTAAAAATACCCCAGAAGGGTCAATGGTTTCTGAATGCAAAAGAGTCAAGAAAAACGGATTTGACCCCTTTGACCAAATATCAGAACAAATGGATTCTCAAATTAAAATAATTTCTGGAATCCGCGATTATGTCAAAGAGTTTCATTCTTCAAACATGACTATCAAAGAATTTCTCGATGGTCCTCCAGTTCTACACACCTTACATCAAAACATGGTGGAAGATTTTCTAGACCAAATGTTTGAAGACTATTAATAAAATTTTGAAAATTATCCACCAATAAATAAGTAGGTTGGCATGAATGAACACAACTATCTGTGAAAGCTCTTAATTGTTAGTTGTTAGTAGGCTTGAAGCAACTTAATAAAAGTTAACATAGTTGTGTTTATTTGCGCCTAGATATAGCAATCTTATCTGAGTTGTGTTGGCGTAGCCTACTGAAGGCATAAATGGTGAATATCTAGATTCCTGACTTCTTTTAAAAGTCAGGAATCTTATTTTGAAAGACGATCGCTACCCATTCGTTTAATCGTTCGCAATCGACAACCTCGAATCTTTCATCAAGAAAGGACGCTGTAACTGCTTCTTCATAATCGTTGGTAAAACCGGCTGCAATCAACAATCCTCCTTGACGGAGCGATCGCCGAAAATCTGGAACTAGGGCAATATGCACCCGTGTTAAAATATTTGCAACGATGAGGTCAAAACTTGCAGTTGGCTCAATAGTTGGCACGTTGTTGAGGCTGTCTCCACCCATCCAATGACCCAAGTCGCTACCACGTCCCAGACTTCCTTCCATAATTGTTACTTGCTGCTCGACCCCGTTTCGCTCTACGGCATCAGTCGTTGATTCTATAGCAATAGGGTCGTTATCTAGAGCTAAAACTTGCGCTCCTAATTTAGCGATCGCCACACTCAAAATCCCCGAACCACAACCAAGGTCGAGAACATTCATTGCAGGTATAATATGCCTCTCTATGAGTTGCATACTGAGTAAGGTTGCTGGATGCAGACCGCTACCAAAGGCAAGGCTAGTCTTAAGTCTCAAAGTTATTTCGTCAGCGGCTTCATGATAGTGTGCGTCGGGAGAAAGCACAACGAAACGCTGTCCAATGCGTACCTCTGGGCTGTGTATATCTGCACGGGCTAATTTTTCCTTAACTACAGCTGTTTGAAGCGCAGTGGCAAGTCCGGTTCTTTCTAGAGGTGAGAGTAAATTAACGATTTCTGACCTCCGTATACTTGCATAGGCATCGTTGGGTAGATAGAAGCAGATAGTAAAAGCCCAGGAGGATTCTACAACATCCTGTGTTAGTTCGGTGTATTTCGCAACCCGAATGTCAGTGGTATAATTGGTCGTGGCTAGTAGCGTACAGACCCAATCAACTGCCTCATTGGTTGTGTCGAGGCTCAATTCCATCCATGACATATTTTCTTTCTTCGGGTGCAACTGCGTAGATGTAGGATAAATATAACCCAACAGGGTAACTTATCGATGGAAGATTAGATTTAGATATATTAAACGAAGCGCCTATGGCGGTTAATTAAATAGATATTCTTTGGATTGTTAGAAGTAGGTTACATATAACGTCACAAAAGTGGTTTACAAGATATCAAATAGAATTGAAAAATGCAAAATCCTTAATTATACGATAAAGATGAAAAATAGGGGACAAGGGAATAATCTTCATACATCCCCAATCCCCAATAACCAAACCAACCATTCACAGGTATCAGCTATAAGTTGTTAGTTCCATGCGCTATGTAAAGTGTTTAAGCGCTTGGTAACTGTCCGCTGATTCAACCACTAACCACCAATCCCTATTCTTGGCCATGAATCATCAGTAATGACCGAATTACCCACTCGTCCAACACAAATTTATCAATTTTCAAGGTTTTGAAGCTTTTAAGAAGTTTGTTGCCCGGATCGTCCGTTTACCTTGCACAGAAAGTTTCACAGAGGGCTGACTTATAAGTGTAAGCGAAATGCTTTCTGTGTAAGGTCGCAGGCATCTTTAACTTCTAAGTTCCTTCAAGGATTGGGGGAAAGTGGGCATTCATCACAGCCCACCACTTGATTGCTTCGCTTAAACATACTACTTAGTTAAGCGAGAGCAAAAACCTTACTTTTTCTTGCGACAAGAAAGTATTTTTGTTACTTAACTGCTTTTTCAGCACTGGTGACAGCAGCCATTTTTTCGGCATTTTCTTCGCTTTCAAGAATACCGAATTCAATCAACAATGCTTCTAGCTCATCCATTTCAATAGGTGTAGGGATGGTGAGATTTTTGTTGTTGATAATTTTTTGAGCTAATGTGCGGTATTCGTTACCTTGCGTGCTGTCAGGTGCGTACTCGTTGACAGTCATCCGACGCAATTCTGCGTGTTGAACAATGTTGTCACGGGGTACGAAGTGAATCATGTGGGTGTTCAACCGTTTTGCCAGGGTTTCGATGAGTTCGACTTCCCGGTCAACGTTACGGCTGTTACAAATCAAACCACCCAAACGTACACCACCTGTGTGAGCATACTTCAACACACCACGAGCGATGTTGTTAGCAGCATACATCGCCATCATTTCACCAGAGGTAACGATGTAGATTTCTTGCGCTTTACCTTCACGAATAGGCATAGCGAAACCACCACATACAACGTCACCTAATACGTCGTAAGATACGAAGTCAACGTCTTGATAAGCACCGTTTTCTTCTAAGAAGTTGATGGCAGTGATAATACCACGACCAGCACAACCGACACCGGGTTCTGGACCACCAGATTCCACGCAACGGACACCACGGAAACCGGTCAACATTACTTCTTCGAGTTCGAGGTCTTCTACAGCACCCCGTTCAGCAGCCAAAGACAACACGGTGGTTTGTGCTTTCGAGTGAAGCATTAAGCGGGTTGAGTCAGCTTTGGGGTCGCAACCTACAATCAAGATCCGCTGACCCATTTCTGCCATTGCAGCAAGGGTATTTTGGGAAGTAGTGGATTTACCAATACCACCTTTACCGTAGAAAGCGATTTGTCTAATTTTTGGGTCAACCACGATCGTTTTTCTCCTAGAATTTATTTGAGTTGGTGGGTCTGGACTGAATGTTGCGTTCACTAAGTGGAGTTACATCAGTGACCGCTTGTAGAACGTCGCTGGAGGCGAACGCTCTACCGCTAAAATATTGATAGTGCAGTACATATGTCAGTTGTTGGCTGTTGGTTGTTGGTTGGAAGGCAATCTTCTTAAATTGCCAAAAGAATTTAGACTTAGGTTATTTATTTCTTTTCCTAAAAAACCAGGTTTTTTGGGGTTTGCCCTTAAATGGTTTAATAAATCAGGTATAATGTATATCTACCATTAACAATCTCTGCATTACATTAGTTTGCAATCTTATTTGCAATTGGCAGTTCAAATCTTTATTCATCTATCATTGGTAATTGGTCACCCATTACCAATACTGAACAGATAAAATAAGTGTTGAAGCGTATTCGTGCTTAAGAGTGTAATATTCCTTGAGTATCCCGCTTGTCTTCCTTTGACTGATGGAGGGGATGAATTCTAACCCAAAGTCTTTTAGCTACTGATGCCGGACAGAAAAAGAGCGGAAATCGTCTTGTGGGACTGTGTTGTGAAAAGTGTGTCTATCTCGGATAAGAGTCTGACTTTACCGTCAGCCGGAATCGTTAAGCTCTATCACTTCATTAGAGAGTGTTGTGACTGATTTAACTGCATCCTTCAATACAAAGGAATAATTCCTTAAAGCTCGGAAAATACTTTATAGAATCGTGCTTTTCATTTCTACTTTTAACAATGCTGATTACTTGTTATAAATTAAACTTCGTCTTTACTAGAAAGTCTTTATATCGCAATTCTCTGTAATAATGCGTTGAATATTCACTCACCCACTATCGTGTCTTGCTCTACGGACACATAGCAGTCCTAAATGATTGGTGAAAATTTAGATCCCCGACAACTCATGCGGATACCGCTGGCGAATCAGGGGTAAGACCCCTCCGAAACCCGTAATCCCACAATGGTGCGGCTAATTGAACAAAGCCCACGCAGGTGGGCTTCGTATCAATAGCCCCAGGCTTCTAGCCTGGGGCGATTGTTGGGTATACGAGAGAACTGCTTGAATCAATATTGAGGGGTTAGACCTACCATTCGCTCTTCTGTATCCGTAAAAGTTGACATTACTTTTTAGAGGTGCAAGATATCAGTAGAGATTACATAGCAGGATTAGAACGACAATAGTGAAGGAAGTCTCATCTAGGCAGGCAGGGGAAATGATTCGCTTAAAACCTTGGCAATGGGCTATTTTAGCAACACCAATCGCTTTGATCGTCGCTTTCTTACTAATATCCGCAGGTTCGCAAATCCACGCTTGGGGCATTAGTTGGATATGGGCTGTGTTCACCCTCGTATTAGTGGGTTGGCGTTACCTGCTTGTCAAATGGACTCGACCTGGGGTAAACCAAATAGAATCCGCGATCGCTGAGGTAAACAAGGAATTGACGGAGAATACAATTACCTCAGGAGCCGAAACCTCACTCCAAGAAATCCTGAACACTGCACAGAATGACGCACCAGTTTGGCAAGACTGGCAAACTTTTTGGATGCGATGTCAAGATTTGGTCGTGGCTGTTGCCCATATCTACCATCCGGAAGTAAAATATCCCCTGCTAAATATCCGTGTTCCGCAAGCTTATGGGTTGATTCGGGGTACTGTAAATGATTTGGATGTGTGGATGCAGAAATTATCCCCAGTCCTCAATCAAGCTACAGTTGGGCAGGCATATCAAGCATACGAAGTCTATCAAAAGTTGGAGCCATCTGCTCAGAAATTTATGCGAGCCTGGAATTTGGCGCAGTGGGTTCTAAATCCTTATGCGGCGATCGCCAAACAAGCAAGTAAGGGTTACACTAACGAAGCGAATCAACAATTGCTGGGAAATTTAAGCCAATTGTTGCGAGAAGCGGCTTTGAGAAATTTATGCCGGCAGGCTGTGACTTTATACAGTGGCAGCATCCCAGCATCGGTTTCTGTTTCTACCCCCCAGCCAAAAACCCAAACCCTGCGAGACATCCTGACTCAAGCTTCACCCGTCGGGGTGGTTGAGCAAAAACCTGTGAATATCTTACTTGTGGGACGAACCGGAGCGGGAAAAAGCAGCTTGATTAATACGTTGTTTCAATCAGAGTTAGCTGAAGTTGATGTACTACCAAGCACAGACGAGATTCAGAGTTATCACTGGCAAACCCCAACAGGAGAAAAGCTAACACTTTGGGATACCCCAGGATACGAGCAAGTTAACCGCGCAGATTTACGCGAAGAAGTGCTAGATTATGCGAGCAATGCAGATTTGCTGTTGTTAGTTACACCAGCCCTAGACCCAGCCTTGCAAATGGATGTAGACTTTCTCCAAGCTGTGAAAGCGGAAGTTGCAGATTTACCTGCGATCGCAATTGTTACGGCTGTAGACAAATTACGTCCCATCCGCGAGTGGCAACCTGACTACGATTGGGAAGCGGGAACCCGACCAAAGGAAATTGCAATTCGAGAAGCTACTCAGTATCGAAGGCAATTGTTAGGTAATATGTGCAATCTAGTTTTGCCTGTGGTTACGGGTGATATTAAAACAGGTCGAGTGGGTTGGGGAGTAGAGATGCTATCGATGGGATTGGTGGAAGCGATCGCTCCTGCCAAGCAACTGCGTCTAGCACGATTTTTGCGTGACTTGGATACTAGGACTCTAGCTGCTGCCAAAATTATCGACCACTACAGTTTCCAAATGGCGACTACTCAGGGATTGACTGCTTTGCTGAAAAGTCCTGTTCTCCAGTTTATCTCCACCCTGTCCACAGGTTCGCCCAACTTAGCGTATCTTTTGGCCGAGAAAATTCCAGTGGAACAGTTACCTGTGGTGATTGGTAAACTCCAGATGGCATACGATTTGTTTTCACTTTTGAATGTAAATGGCTCGCTCAACTTTGACCTCATGTCTCTGTGGTCGCTGTTGATTGAATCGGCTTTACCTGAGCGTAATGCTTGGGCTTTTGGTCATGCTTTGGTAGAGTATTGGACGACTAATCTGACAACGGAACAATTACGAGAGAGGTTTGAGTTTTATTTGAAACAGGGTTGATGAAGTTTAGTCTAGATAAGTTATTACCTTCTACAATCTATACATCATTATCGAACGGTGAAAGCTGAGGACTAGGTTTGAAGAATCCCGGTAATCCCAGAAATTTTAGCGTTTGTAAAACACCACCTAGAAACCCTTTTGCTAATGGAGGCATATTTCTTACAATTTCTACAACAAACTTATTAAGTTCAGATTTAAATTCTTCCCACCAAGTAGGCTCTCGGCTTTCTATAAGGGAATTAAGCCGCTCTAGCTCATATTTTACTTCATCATCTTTAATTTCGTAAACAGCCCTTGCTTGTTGCGTTAGCTGTCCGAACCTATTCCAGCTAAGTGCATCGCTTCCGATTTTATTTGTGATAGAGTCAATTTTTACATGATGTTCGGAATTCTTCAAAGCTTCTTTAGAATAAACGTGTGTTTTAAATATCCAAAAACCCCCTTTTTTGTATATTTTTGACTCTAGTTCACGAATTTCACGAAATACTCTATTAAATTTCTTTTCAAATGCTAGTGTTTGCTCAAACGCAATATCCATAATAAAGCACCTATAAAAATCCACGTTAACTTGTTAGATAAATTACACCCACAGTAATAATAATGAGTAGGAATTCATAATTTTATACAGTATTTTTAGGGTGCGTTAACGCACCATTATTAAGGATTTGGTGCGTTACGAGAGCGCTAACACAACGGCAATATTGGGGGAGGAAAATCCACACCCCAATTTGCCTTCCCTACGTATCTTTAAGCGCAAGCGCAGGCTACACCAAGAAAAATCAAGTAGTAGTCCTATATATAAATTACTCTTACTAAAACTTTTTACCAAATTATCTGAATTGTGGTTAATGTCTGAATTTTATGGTCACGAGTAACCAAGGGAAGACCCAATGAAAAAGCAGTAGCAGCAATAATCCTATCAGGCATATCAGGAACTTTTGCCCGGTCAATTTGTCGAATCGCTTCCGAAATATTACGGTCTAGAGGTGCTAGCGCGATACCAGTATTGGGGTCATCTAAAGCATTTAATATTCTCGTTAGCACCTCTTCAACAAACCGTCTTCTCTCAACTAAGTAAGCAATCTCCACAATTGAAATAGCTGGCACATAGATAGGATTACCAGTATTAACCAACCGCTTGTTCAAAAGCTGATAACGCAGTCTCCGATAGTCTATTTAAGTCAAAAATGTACCAAATCAAAGCGTGTGTATCTGTGACTATCGATGACATCAAACAATTTCCCTCGGAAAATTCCCCCACATCTCTTGTCTCGCTTCAGTTATATCTTCCTCAGTAATATCTACTTTTAAATCTGCACATAATCCTCTGACACTCCGCAAAGGAGGCTTAGTAGGATTTTTTTGGTATAAAAAATCAGCAAAGTCTAATAATTCTTGCTGTTTATCCACAGATAGTTGGCGTAATCTTTCTAACACAGCCTGTTCGATGTTCATACACTTTTCTTCTAATTTACTCACCTAAAATAGTTTTAACTAGAAACATTCTTTTTTTTAATTCTTTCAACTGGATCTTAATTGCGACCTATCTATTTTTGGTAAATTAATTTCTGAGTTCTCGCAGTAATTGTAAATTTGCCTCTCGACATCTACTGCGATAAGCATCATGGTAAACTTCAAACTTCTCACAAATAGCTAGTCAATCTATAATATAACGAGCGCGGAGGGATTTGAACCCCCGACCCACAGAACCGGAATCTGTTGCTCTATCCACTGAGCTACGCGCCCTTACTCTGAGATATTATATCATATTCATCCAATATTTAAACTCCTATCTTGCAGCTTGCGTATAAACCACGAAATTATAATTTTACAAGGTACTAAAAATACGATAATAGCGAAGTTCATTTTCAGTCCATTTCAATGGACTTATGCTATTAGATGGGGACTTATAGTCCCTGACGGGTAGGGACATGAATCGATTTACCTGGGTAATAGCAGTGATGATTTTAACATTTTATTTCAAAGGTACAATGTATCAGCAGAGAGATTTAGGCTGGCATTCTCTCAAAAACCCAAGTTTCATAAAAAACTTGCAGGGTCAATTGGTGTACCATCTCGACGAACTTCAAAGTGGAGGTGAGGCCCAGTAGATAAACCAGTGGAACCAACTGCAGCTATGGGTTGTCCCCGTTGTACTGTTTGCCCTTCTTTGACATATAATTGGCTGCTATGACCGTAGAGGGTGGTAATATTTTTGCCGTGATTGATAATTACAGCGTTGCCATAACCGCCATACCAGCCAGCCATAATAACTGTACCAGAATCGGCAGCGCGAATTGTACTACCATAACTAGCTGCAAAATCTAAACCCGCATGAAAGCGTCGATAACCAAGTATTGGGTGGACTCTCCAACCAAAAGGGCTGCTGGTGGATGCATCGCTGGGGAATGTAAAAATACCAGTTCCACTAATTATCGCACCTTTACGGTTAGCTGTTTTTGCCGCTTCCGCTGCAGCAATTTTTTGTTGAATTAAGGTACTTAAGGCTTGAGAATCTTTCTCTAGTTGAGTTTGTGCCGCATCTAGTGCTAGGCGATCGCTATTCAACCGTTGGATTAATTGTTCCTGTAACTGTGCCTGAGATTGATAATCTGATTTTTGTACCAGCAATTGTTGGCGAATCAAGTCAATTTCGTTTTTCTTGCCTTCGACTTCGGTTAGAAGCTGAATTATCTGGTTTGCTTGTTCGCTGAGTTTTGCTAAAATTTGCTGGTCGGCTTGATATACTAATTTCAATTGGCGACGGCGGCTGAGAAAATCGCTGAAATTTTGGCTCGAAAGTAAAACGGCCCATCCCTGTGTGTTTGGGGAACGCTGCAAAAACCGCAGTCTCGCAATTGTCGATGCTTGTCTATTTTGGTAAGAATCTTCCGCTACCCTTAAATCAGCTTCTAATTCTTGTAGGCGATCGCTTGCTAATTGCAGTCTTAACTCGCTATCTTGAATTTGACCGTCAGTAGTTTGGACATTTTTCTCTAAACCTGTGAGGTGTTTTTTTGCCTCAGCTTGCAAATTGTTTAGGCGATCGCGTTCCTTAATCGCACTCTGACGCTGTTGTTTAACTTGTTGCTGTTGTTGCTTCAATGTATCAATAGATGTTTTTGTCCCGGCATTAACTGGCAATGGCAAGAACATAAGACTAATGCACAAAACGCAGCAGAATACAAGACTTAACCAAGAGTAAAACTTTTTTCTCCCTCCAGATCCAAAATTGAGTTTATGAAAGCGATATGCCTCCGGCACACTAGCGCGATCGCCCTTGGCGGCTCCCTTAGGAGCATCGCGCAAAATAGTATAAATATAATTTCTGAGATTCGATTCACCCACACTAAACTAAGCTCGTTAAATTTTGAACATCTGGCACTGACAGAATAACTCAGTAGAAGCTAGCAAAGTGCAGAGCCAAGAAATACACTAAAAACTAAGTTCCGACTTCTCCGTAAGAACGGCTTACCCCTATCCCAGCAAAGATAGCCGCAAAAAAGAGAATTGTCATCGGGTTGATTGATAGTGTAAAGTTTTGTAGGAAAAAGGAAAGGGTTAAAGGTTCTTCCTTTCCTCCTTTCCCTTTAATCGAATTTATATAGTTCTGTTTATTTGATTTTGACCTAGTTAGGTTACAGGGAGAATTAGGGTGGGGTTCTACACAGAGGAAAGCTACTGGTCTGTCACACCAACTTTTAAGGTATTATTTTCTCAGGACTCAAGACTCACCGACTGTTGCACGACAGACCACTAGGCAACATCGAAATCTATAGGAACCAATGTTTCTGGTAAAACTTCATTGTTTCTCTCTTCTTGTTCTAACTCTAATTCTGCCTGTAATGCAGCTTCTTCAGGTGTTGGCACCCGAGAACCTTCTGCAGTAAAGTAGCGCAGTTTGCCTGAATCGATACCCAGATACAAACCTAGCTCCTGACTCCACAGCCAGTCAACGGCATTGGGCTGTATCTGCTGATATTCACTACCTGATAGGCGAAAACCAGCAAATTCGAGTGTATCCGGCGAAAAATAGAAATATTCAGGTGTATGGAAATGGTCTTGGTAGAGAGTTTTTCTCAAAGTCCGGTCTGTATCGGCAGTATTATCGGATAGCAACTCAATGATTACATTTGGATATTTGCCATCTTCTTCCCAGACAACCCAAGAATTACGTGAATGCTTTTGAGTTTGTTTGACTAGGAAAAAATCGGGACCGCGAAAGTCATGATTTCGCAGTTGTTGACGGCTAAAATAAATACTGAGGTTTGCCCCAATAAAGTAATCATCTTTGTCGTGCCACTGCCATTCTAAACAGGTAACGAGCATTGCTAACTGGTCAGAATGCTCAGAACTTTCGATTTCTGGCTCATTGCTCAATAACTGACTGGCATCAGGCATCATTGCTTCTAGTTGCTGGGGACTTAAAACCATTTGGCTTTACCTTACAACCGCTAGGGCTAGTTTTTTTGTTTTTTGGAAAAGAGCGTATCTTCCAAGAGTTAATCATAACTTGTCATCCCTTGCTCTAGAGAGAGTGAAAATACCCAGAAGCAGGTCTTATTTGTCAGATTACTCCATAGAAATTACTAATGTATAGCATAGTAACAAAATAATGACTAGTTATAGAATCAGTTGTGTTTTAGTATTTGCAAGTTATTGGAGTGCTAGTTGCTGTTTAGTTGCTTGTTATCGACTTTGTTTGTTAAGAAGCGATCGCAACATTTTCTTAGTTTATCAGCAATCTCCGAGCATTAATTCCGGTCAAAAAACTAACTACAAGCCAAGTTACAGCTAACCCGATAACTTCCCCTAAAAATAAGTGGGTGATTTGGTGTAAAAAAATGCCCACAACGGAACCTACAGGTATTGCCACAGCCCAACTGAGCGTACTTACAAGTATCCATTGCCAAGCATAAGGGACATAATAGCGAATTGCCAACCACTGTACGAGTCCAATTCCCAAACCACCAATTCCTCCAGAAAGCACCCCATAGAGAATTCGGAGAGGGAATTGCACTGGGGGTACGATCCAACCCACAGCACCAACACCTATGCCAGTAATTAGAACCCAACCAACAACAGTAGTCCAAACCCATAACAGGGGTGAAATCGCAAATCTGAGAATCACAGCTTGAGGCAAAGCGATCGCTAATCCCCCGATAGTCGCTTGTAGGACACCAATATCTGATTTTTCGCCAATTTCAATAAACAATAAACTGAGCAAAAAAGCGCCAAAAGTAGCGACCACCCAACGGATGATGAAGCGATATTTAGTTTTTATCAGGATTAATTCCATCGTCTTTATCTGCGTCCTACCCTACGGGAATGCGTACAGCGGCTACTGCGGTTAATTATTTCTTTTCTGTATCTCAAGACAGTGGGAATCGCTATAATAGAAAATCCAAAATTAGTATGACTTAACTCTTGGCATCAAAAAGCTGAGAAAAAACTCTGCGTCGCTGTCGTGGGGATTCTGGTGCAATGTAACCCCATAAACTTTCCCAGTAGAAAAAAGAGAAGCCAGAAAACTTATTATCGCGCACTAATTTTACCTGTTCTCGAACTTTTTCTATCTTCACAGGATTGGTAAAAGTTCCTGATAATATAGCCACAGCTACAGGAATTTGAGTGGAAGCAAATTTGACTGCTGGTTGATTTAATTCTGCAAGAAAATTAGTTTTATCATCACGATATACTTGCAAAACTAATTCTTGCACCAAACCTTGTTTTACCCAAGTCTCCCAATCTTGAAGATAATATTTGTAGGCAAAACTTTGTGAGTTTGGTGATAGAGATATTTTGGCGTTAGGTTTAACCGCTTTCACCGCTTGATAGATTTTTTGCATAAATTCAGTAACTTTGTCTGCACGCCAACGCATCCATTCTGTGTTAAAAGGGTCATTTGGGGGGCTTTTACCCTGATGCTCTTGCTGGTAGAGTTCAACTGTGAAGCGATCGTAGCCAAACAGTACTGGCATCCCGAAATGATCGTCAAGTTGAATGCCATCAACATCATAATTGCTGGCAACTTCAACAAGTAGGGCTTGAGTAAACTCTTGTACTTCTGGATGCAGGGGATTTAACCAGCTTTGCTTACCAAAAAAGTCGTTGTTAATTTCCTCTGGGGGCGTTTTTGGGATAGCATTGTTAGGAGAACGTGTGGTTGTTAACCAGTCAGGATGAAGCTTTGCTAATTCTGAATTAGGCGGTGTCATAAAGCCATATTCAAACCAAGGAATGACACTCAAACCTTTAGCTTTAGAAAGTTTAGTCAACTTTGCTAAAACATCTTCTCCATTATGCATGATATTTAGGAATGGTTGAGTTTCTTTCCCAATAAATTGTTTGGCAACAGCACTATGATAAAAAGTATGTCCCCGGTTCCAAACCACAGGATAAATTCGATTAAACTTTAGTTTTGCTAGTTGGTTAACAGCACGTTCAATACCCCAAGGAACAAATAATACACCACTGGCAACATTAGTCAGCCATACACCACGAATTTCTGTTGTGCTTGGAGGAGTTATATTTTCGGCTGCGATTGGAGTTTGTACCGGGAATATTATCATCAAATATGATGCTAATAACAAACAAAGCAAGTAATTTAACCAATAGTGAGAAAACCGATTCATCTTAATTGACTTCTACCCCAAGCGGTACAATCTTACCTTTGTAGGAATATCAGAAATTAAAAACTAAAACTGTATCCTTCAATCCGTTGGCAACATTCAAGTTAAAAAACCCGACTTCTTTGAAAGAAGTCGGGTTTCTGAAACAACTATAGGACTTATACCAAATATTATGAAGATGTGTCTAATTAGCCCACGCAGGTGGGCTTTGTTCATATAGCCCCACCCTTCTAGGGTGAGGGGGCTTTGATATTCCCCCCTTCCCTACGAGTGTTGAGGGATTAGGTTTTTTAGTGGTCTAACGCACCATGCCAAAATCGTAGTAAACAATAAACTAAAATCGTTCCACAGTTTCAAACTTCTTCCCATTATCACTCATCGCATTTGCCGCTTCACCACAAGTCCGAGGAGTAGGGAAAATCTTCCCAGGATTAGCCAAACCTTTAGGATTAAATACCTGCCGCACCCATTGCATAGTTTCCAAATCAGCTTCACTAAACATATCCGGCATAAAACACTTCTTATCTGAACCAATTCCATGTTCGCCAGAAATGCTACCACCAACTCTCACACAAAGTTTGAGAATTTCTCCCCCCACTTCTTCCACTTTTTCTAAAGCTCCCGGCACAGAATTATCAAATAAAATCAACGGGTGCAAATTCCCATCACCAGCGTGAAACACATTCGCAATTTGATAACCAAACTTCTGACTCAAAGCCTCAATTTCTTGCAACACATAAGTTAATTGAGTCCGGGGAATTACACCATCTTGGACAAAATAATCTGGACTCATATGCCCTGCTGCTGCAAAAGCCGCTTTTCGTCCTTTCCACAATTTTAAACGTGTTTCTGGGTCGCTAGCAGATGTAATATTCCGGGCACCGTTGTTTCTTGTAATTTCTGCCACCCGCAGTTTATTTGCAGCAACTTCTACTTCCAAACCGTCGATTTCTACCAATAAAATAGAAACTGCATCTCGGGGATAACAACCAGTGGCCACAACATCTTCCACCGCATTGATGCTGAGGTTATCCATAATTTCCATACCACCAGGAATAATCCCAGCGCTGATAATGTCAGCAACGCTTGCAGCAGCCGCTTCCACGCTGTCAAAATCGGCCAAAAGCACGCAAATCGATTCAGCACTTTTAAGAATTTTCAGCGTAATTTCTGTCGCAATTCCCAAAGTACCTTCCGAACCAACAAAAACACCCGTTAAATCATAACCAGGCATTTCCGGTATTTGTCCCCCAATTTTGACAATTTCACCTTCAGGAGTGACAATCGTTAATCCCAAAACGTGGTTAGTAGTGACACCATACTTCAAACAATGCACCCCACCAGAGTTTTCCGCCACATTCCCGCCAATAGAACAGATAATTTGACTGGAAGGGTCGGGCGCGTAGTAAAAACCAGCACCACTAACGGCTTGCGTCACCCAGTTATTAATTACCCCTGGTTGCACCACAACGCGGTGATTGTCCAAATCGACGCTGACGATTTGCCGCATCAAGGAAGTAACAACTAACACGCAATTTTCTATTGGCAAAGCCCCACCAGATAAACCCGTCCCAGCACCACGGGGGAGGAACGGGATAGAGTTTTGGTGACATATTTTCACCACTGCTGCAACTTGTTCTGTAGTTCTGGGTAAAACCACCACAGCGGGACGTTGACGGTATGCGGGGAGTCCATCGCACTCATAGGTAATGAGTTCTTCACGACGTTGCACCACACCATTTTTGCCAACTACAGCCTCGAATTGCTTGATGATGGGTTTCCAATTGCGTTGTTGTTTTTCTTGGGTGAGCATAGGTGCTTATAAATAAATGTTATTTGCCTTTAATTTAGATCGTATCCGGATCTAATACCGTTTTCCGCAATCTACCAGCTAAACGTTCCGCATATTGCATTTACGGCTCTGCTTGGGATACTTAGCTAAAATCTCTAATTAATTTTGAAGGATAAAAACAAGCCCCCTAAATCCCCCAAGTTTGGGGGTATTTTGTTCCCAGTATTTGGGGTAAGGTGGCAAAAGCTTTGAATTTCTATTCTCCCCCGAATTGGGGCAGGGGGACTTAATCGTCTCACTTAGTAAAGTTGAATTGGCGGACTAATAGTCGTGATTCTTGAAAATAAACACGATATATTTTACGCTGCTCATTAGTATAATTACTGAAGTACAAGAGATAAAAATAGTGCCATTATATTATGTAGGACGATGTAATGTGATTCATCAAATCGCCAATATTCCTGAGCGATAATTCAATTCATTGAAATGAAAAAAAATTATCTGGCATATTGGTGAGTTATAGGTTTTATGATGAAATCATTTTGCTAGTCTTTATCAGAAAAAAGTGATTAGTTAATTTTTTTAAATTAGGGTAGCATCACCATGAATAAAATTTTTGGCCATTTTATTGAAGAGCCACCGACTAAAGAAAAGCTTTTTCTAGAATTTTCGCCAGAATTGCTTCCAGTTAATGATTTTTGGCGTAATAACAATTTGTCAGCTAATTTTATCGCTGACTTTTTAACTACCTTTATTATTAAGAAAGATGATGACCCTATTAATATACAGCGGCAATTAGAAGTCAAAAGTGCCGCTAGTTATATTGCAAATGAGCTTTTAGAAAATGCTGTCAAGTATTGTCACCAGGCTTCACAATTTCCTATCACTATCAAGCTATATTTGGACAGAAATAAAATCAGCTTTTTTATTACTAATAGTTTAAGCAACCTCCGTGCTGCTAACCTTCAGGGTACTATTTACCAGTTAACAAATTCTAATCTAGATGACTTTTACATCAGTCAGTTAGAAAAGAATGCAGAGGATGAGTACAGTACTAAATCTGGACTTGGTTTTTTAAGTATGATAAATGATTATTCTGCCAAGCTTGGTTGGAAGTTTCAGACTATCGAGGAACGACCGCAAGTGATGTGTGTGACTACGATGGTTGAGCTAATAGTCTGAATATAAAAGTCCACCAGTACAACAGTCCAAAATGGAACCTAATTTTCATTGGCTACTTAGGATTTGGTTTATAAACATCCTCTAATATCAAATTCGGATGATTAGTTGTAATACCCGCAGTCACTCAACCCCACCCCCTTTTAGCTGTGCAATAGTCCCCTCCCCGTAAACCTACGGTGTACACACAAGTCGAATTACCCCCCTTAATCCCCCCTTATAAAGGCTACGGTGTACACACAAGTCGAATTACCCCCCTTAATCCCCCCTTATAAAGGGGGGAGATCGGAAAATCCGGTTCCCTCCCCTTTATAAGGGGAGGGTTAGGGTGGGGTAAAACCCGGATTCATCAACTGCTTCAGACTTGTGTGTACACGGTAGCCTTATAAAGGGGGGAGATCGGAAAATCCGGTTCCCTCCCCTTTATAAGGGGAGGGTTAGGGTGGGGTAAAACCCGGATTCATCAACTGCTTCAGACTTGTGTGTACACGGTAGCCCCCTAAACGGGGAGGGGATAAAAGGTGGGGTTATTGGAGATTTATACGTAATTAAGCGGACATGATATAAAATCTTGATTTGTTCTCTCCTTGTTTGCGGGGAGAACTGGGTGGCTTGCTGCGAAATTTTTTAAAACAAATTTTCTCGCAGTAAAGCCCGAAATCCTGCTTGCTGAAAATCTTCATTCGCAGTTAGGGCTTCTGTAATTCCACATACTTGCATTACAATAAAAGATACGCAATCTATTAATCGCCATTCTTTTTCATCCCGTTCGCTGTATATTTGGAAGGCTCGTTCGTAAAGTTGTGGGGATAGGGGGACGATTTCGACTTTGGGATCGGCTTCAAGGGAGTTTAGCAATTTCGCTGCTGCCGAACGGTAAGGTTGTTTGGATAAGGCATTGCCAATTTCTAGCATTACAGCCTGTGTAGTCACCAAACGTATTCCCTCAGTTTCCAAGATTTCGGCAAGATGAACGGCACGATGATGCAAGTCATCATTCCATGCAGACAACGCGATCGCGTAAGACGTATCAAGAAAAACTTCAGACCTCATCCTTCAGTTTCCAGCCCGGACAAATATTTGTCAATATTAGCAGACCAATCGCTTGGTCCTTGTAAATTTAGCGATCGCGCTGTTAAAAGAAAGGATACAGGTTCTTCTCCGTCTGATGGTAAGGTTTCAATGGTCAAACGCACACGGGTATTAGGTGCGAGGGGGATGGCTTGATCGGGACGGAAGACTCGACCATCAAATATGGCTGAGATTTTTTCCATTTTTTTTGTTCCAAATTCTTTGTCTATTTATCCTACGCTGATTAGTGCTAATCCTTTACCGGATTTTTGATTATCGGCAGGGAAGACTCTTATCATATCAGGATGATTAAGGCTGACGCACCAGATACTGAGATTTTTTAGAGTTTAGATGTTAATAACGATACCCATCCTCATATCCTCTTAGATAAACTGTCAATTTTTTTATAAATAAGTACTAAATGCATTGATTAGCAAGTAAAGCTTTAATTTGCTTAACTAATTCAGAATAAATTTGCCAGTTTTTATGAGAGTAACTGCTTAAAACTTCAGATATAGGTCTCCAAAATACACCACCTTTTTCTAATTCATTTATTTTATAGTAGTAGATAAACTTCACAATACTAATCATATTTTTTTGCTCAGATGATGATATATTAATGAATATATTTAGCATTTTTGTGAAATTTTCAATCGAGGATATTTTGGTAAGTATTGATGGAATATCAATTGATGATAATAAATCTAATAGATTTGGTTCAATCTTATAGCTAATTTTATAATCACGTTGATTTAATCTTGAAAATAGCTCTCTATATTTTTTATAAGATTCATCTATTAATTCTCCGCAACAATTCTCTGGGAATAGATTAGTATTAAATTCTAAAAAATCTATGAACTTTACAATATTAAATAAATTCGCATTATTTTTAATGTCTAGTTGAAACATGAAGAATGTCAGTTCTCTAGCATTATTGTTGGTTAATATTTCGTAGAAATTAGCTTCTCCTTCTCTTGAGCTTGAGTAGGTAGAATCTTTTGTAGTTTGGACTATACTATTTTTTCTAACAGAGGTTGAAGTTGAGATTGCAAAACTTGCTTCGTTTGATTCTCCAAATTCTTCTCCTGTTGACACTGAATTTGTGGAGTCTGGATTGGTTGTGGTTGTGATTCTAAAGGTTGCTTCGTTTGAGATTCCAAAGTCTTCTCCTGTTGACACTGAATTTGTGGAGTCTGGATTGGTTGTGATTCCAAAACTTGCTTCGTTTGAGTCTCGAAAGTCTTCTCCTTTTGAAACTGAATTTGTGGAGTCGGGGTTGGTTGTGGTGTCTGTTGGGTTTGAAGCAGGAATTTGAAACTGACGAGTATCAGCACGATTGTTATTGCTAATATCAACAACATTATTATTAAGCGAATTTTCTGGTTTGGTTGAGGGGTAGATTTCCCCACTCCTGGAAGTTGCACTGAGGGTTCTGTTTTCGTTTTTTTTTCCAATGATTTTTTTCCCTCTGGTTCCTCTACACGAGATGCGAAACCTCTCCAAACACCAGCTTTGTGTAGAATATCTCGTTTCTCTAAATTGTCTGTGACTGCGACTAGGACACCATCGGTTTTTCTGCTTCCATCCCAAGCAATCCAATCTTTCGGTAAAGGATAATTTCTGATTTCTTCCGCTAATTTCTCTAAATTATCGGTTGATTTAGATTCTATTTGGTATCTTTTATAAGATTCTATCTCGTGACATTCTGAGCAACTAACAGATTTAATTTGCTGGATAAATTCAGAGATTCTGTCTAAGTCAACTCGAAATTCTTCCAATTCAAAAAAGTCTATTGATTCTTCCACCATTTTAGAAAAATTTAAATCTTTCTCCAAAATTGTCTGAATCGCACTATAGGCAATTTTCCTTAAGACTTCTTCATTATCTTCTGAATCTTCAGCTATCCAAACTATAGAATTTAAAACTTTTCGTCCTAACTTATCAGAACGTTTGGGTGATTCAATTCCTGTCACTTCCAATAAGAGTTTTTTCTCATACCCATCTCTGAAGATAAGTAGAGATGGTTTAACTTCATCAATTAAATCGTTAACAATCGTAACTTGACTATTCTCTCCTTTGATAACTTGACGTAGAATCAAGCTAGGTTTTTCTATCGGTTGATATTCTTCGCTCTCTATTCTACGCCAATGAATACCTGTCTTACCCAATGCAGAAGTTTTTACATAAATTTCAAAGTTACTCATTATTCAATTATCCTTGTGATTAATTAAAAAATAGATTGAGGAATATCGAACCATTTGTGTCCTTGAATAATTGCGAAGCCATCACTGTTTTTAGAGCCAATAGCAAATCTAAACAGAGCATTATTGAAGGCACTAATTTGTTCTTGAGTTGCCTCAACTTTCAGCAAAGTTGATTGAACATTTGTTTGCACTTCTTTTACGTCAGCCTGTTTGAGGTTAACTTCTTCTTTAGCTGTGTTGTAAGGAGTCTCTCTGTCGTTAAAAAAGTTAGCTATTTCTCTAAACACCCACCAATTATTATTTCGCTGATTAAAAAGTCTTTCTTTCTCTTCAAAGTCTTTTGTAGCATTTTGGAATTTATCTTTTTCTGTATTTAAACTATTTATGAGTTTTTGCAATTTATTTTTTTCTTCTTGCAAAATCTGTCTTTTATTTTCTAAGAAAATATTAATGAGAAACAGTAGAATATATCGTAACGGTTGTTCCCCATCTTTTGGTTGGTAGGGAGCATTTATGGGAGTTTTATGGTAATAAAACTTAGTAAAGTTATTTTCATCAGTTTTGTAATGGGAAAAGGTTATGTTTCCAATAGTTTGTACTGGAGTTACAACTACAGCAACCTTATTAATTAAAGAATCAGATTTAAAAAATTCGAGCAATTCACCATAACCTATTTTGAGGTGATACAGTAGGCTTTCGGCATCTGCACTTGTTCTATTATAAGCTTCGCATTTAATCGGGGCTAAAATGACCAATCTAGGTGAATCTACATGAGAAAAAGCATCTTTTAATAGCTGAGTAATGCGTTGAGAATTATTTTTTTCTTCATGCCAAGTTCCAAGTTCTCCATGACTTACTTTACCCGTCTTTTTTTGCATTAATGCGGTAGCATCAATTGGAATAACTATTGCATCACATTGGTTTAATTGTTGTTTAATATAGTCTTTTTCTTCGGGTGCTGCATTGGGATTGAAGTACTCACCAGAGGGGTCAGTAAACCTCAATTTCATAAATTTTTTGCCACTACTCCCAATCTCAAAGCAAAAACCTTGGTCGTTCCAAGGATTTTCTTTCGGTTGCGTCGGGGTAACTTGCTTTTTTAAGCGTGGATCTATGTTTTTTAAAATAGATTTACATTCTTCTATTGCCCGTAAAGTATTAGTATCATCCACCCAAGTTTGCAAATTAGCACGCTCAAATGTTTTGTTAAATTCTTCATGCATTGCTGCTAAAAGGCTAGTTTTACCAATTCCTCTCAAAGCAACCATAAGGATTTTTAATTCTTCAGTTTCATTCATCAGATTTATTGCTTATTAATTAATGTTGACGAATCCGAGGAAGAATGAAGCCACGGTAGGATAGCTGAAAATCTGCTAAGATGTGAAATCCAGATTTTAACTTTGCTAAACGTTCAGGGATAATATTAGCTATTTCTGCAAAAAAGTCTGACCCTTCAGCTTCACTTAAAACACTTAAGTTTCCTTTGGATTTGAAAACATTAACAACTTGATTTTTTACTAACTCAATCAACCGTTTAAGATTTTCATCTAAGGATAAAAATTTATGGGATATTAATACTCTGAGTTCATCTTGGTAGTCGGGATAAGCCCTAAATGCACTACTAATCATGATTCGATTATTAATTTCTTGTAGAGCATTTTCCGATGAGAGAATACCTTTATTTTGTTCGCAGTTTTCAATAGCTGTTATGACTCCTTCGTAGAATTCTTCATCAGGTACTTGCCGTTGATACCAAAGTTGCACCCTTAATTCTTGAAGACCTAAAGCAATATCCTTCCACCAACCGCTATCGTTATTTCCAAATAGTTCGCTAAAAAGTTCTTCAGTTTCTGAATAATCGTCTTCTGAATCTTTAGGTAAAACTATTTTGGCTTTGCTCAAGATAACGTTAACAGATTCATAAATCTCAACTAAACGCTTTTGAGATGCACTCGAATATTTTTGGTCAAGAGCATCAATATTTTTAGTTAAGTAATTCAAAATTGTATCTAATAGTTGATTAGTTTCTTGACTATTAGCACAATTAGTAATTAAACATTTTTCGACTGTAATATATTTCTCTTCGATTGTCTCAAATAAATCCTGACAATTTTTGAGATTATCACCATTATTAGATTCAAAATGAGTTTGATTAAGTACCATAAATGACCATAAATTAATTGGTAGGTCAACTAAGGCCGAACGAGCAGCATCATATAATTTAACATCCACATCTGCCCAATAATCTCCAGCAGATTTAGGCATTCTCACAAATAAAACGAAATCAATCTCATTTCCTAATGCTTTAATTAATCTAGCTTCATCCCCAAGTCCTGTATCACCTAATCCCGGCATATCCACTAGGGCAATTTTACCGACATCAGCATTTGGAAATGTACATTTAATTTTGACCTCTTTAACTGCTAAAAAATTGAAGAAAATTCTTTTTCCATCGGTTGTATCTTGCGCTACATATTCCCGAATTTGATGTTTTGGAATTGTTTGAGGAGAAGTTTCTCTTAACAGATGACGATATTGACTGAACTGGGAATAATATCGCTTTAGATGTTCGTACATTGCTCCTGGTTCTGCATAACCAGGGATATCTTGAGGTAATGGTGGTAAGGGTTTATTCGCAAATTCTTCTACAGTCAGAGGTTTTGCACCTAAACGAAGTTGCTCGTAATAAGGAGCAATGACTTCATCCAAAAACGATCGCTCAGTGTGAAACCACACCTCACCATAAGTATCCACATTAGGGTTGTGCTGAATCGTACTTCTAACACCCGTACAATGCTGGCGATCGCCATCGGGAATTTCTGCAGCACTTAATCCGGTTAAACTTTGCAAAAGACGGCTTTTTCCTTGTCTTGCACGTCCCACAACTCCGATATTGAGGGTATCACGAGAAAAACGGTTTTTCAGTTTAGTTAAAGCTGCTAATTCAGAAGCGATCGCCAATTGAATATGAGAAAAATCAATGGAATTAAGCCTTCCAATAACAGCCGAATCATCAACTTCGGTTGAAAGATAGTTACGACGCTCCTCAAGCTTGTGTAGAGCAGCAGAAAGATTTTTTAAATTTCCTTCTACCCCTTCAATTTTCTGAGCGAGGGGTTTACGCTTTTCAATAATCTTGGAGATGCAGGTCGTTACGTCCATTGGATAGTGCTATCAAGGTGGCAATTGAACCAGTATATTCTGTCACCTTGGTTGCTGCCACTAGTGTTTATCCTGTATTGACCTAATAAACATCGTCATGAGTACCAACGTCTAACAAAATAACAACTTCTTCCCCACTATCGGCATCGGTTTTCAATGAAAAGACAATGCGGCAATCATACCCACAAGAACATGACAGCAAACCTGATAGTCTCCCCTCTAGTTTGTGAGTACCCAAATTAGCCGCAAATATATCATTCTCCATAGCAGCAATAGTTTCCTCTATTCTGTCTTGTAAGTCAGCATTCCGACGAACAAATTTCCGGAAAACTCTTTTAAACTTGCTACTAACAACCAATTTATACATCGGTTGTACTTGAGTTATTGAGATACTCGCGTAATTCTTGAATTGCTTCGGCAGAAGTCTGAACTTTAAGCCTACCAGCTTCAAATTCAGCTATGGAAGTTGCTGCATCTATAGCAATTTCATCTCGGCGACTTTCAACAATTCGGTTTTTGAGAATTTGTATCAGCATTTCTTGCTGCTCCAAAGGAAGATCCATAGCCGCATCTAAAACTTTATCTAGGTTACTCAATGGTTTCATCGTCTCCTAAATGCTGAGAATAGAACTCATAATATATATTTTATACCAATTTTATGTGAACCTGCACATTATGCCCATGCCCTTGGCAACCATCTTCGTTGGTATCGCACACTATAACTAAAGTGGGATTTGCCATTGCCGGATGTTGGATGATTTTCCCGGCATAGAATGCCATTGTTAGGCTTTTGCCGCTACCTTGGGTATGCCAAACAACGCCAACTTTTCTATCTCCTGTTGGGGAAATGGCGTTAATTGTGGAAGCGATCGCTTTGGGGTGAGAATACAGCTATCATTCATATAATAAATTTCCGCCACAAGTTGTGGTAAATTTATCATCAATAATTTGTGCAGCAGTCTGCTGCACAAATAAAAACTAGGCTGCATATTTAATAATCTCAACTTCTGCCCCATTATTAACAGCAACTTCAGCCCTTTCTAGCACTTGTTCAGTAATTGCATCGCTTAAATAATATTCACCGCAGTTATCACAAACTTCTGCTGGAACTTTTTTCATGACAACAATACATTCATCTCTTTCTAAAGTCACAGTTACTAAACCTGGTTTAGTTTCTCCATGCTTACAAATTACACATCTCATAATCTTTGGTTCCTTGTTCTAAAATCATTTGACCAAATATTTTGGTCAGGAATATAAGCCGTTACCACATAACCCGTATCTGTAGATTCATCGTAAGAACATACGACATGAATTGGTTTACCTTCTGCAAAATCAAATATTAGATAACTGGGAAATGGTATATCATCCGGATTTTCTTCTATTACTTTTCCATAAAAAATTACAGGTTCTACTTCTTTCTTGCTTATTCGACGATAAAACATCTGTTGGATAGCATGACGGGAAAAAACTAGATTTTGACAATACATGAATGTTTTTTAAAAAACTGATATAAGATTAGGACAATTGTCCAACAACGTGTTGGACAATTTGTGCATTAGGTTAAACGTTGTTATTCCCGATGACACCATCTCGAATATAAATTAAATAAACCTTCTGAATCGCAAACCTTGAAAAAATGCATCGACTACAGGAAAAAAGCTTGTTGAACCCTCGATATAATACGCTAACACAAACCCTGCTAAACCATTGGGGGCAAGATGGTGTATTTTATGCATCACCCAACCATGTCATAAATGGTAAAATTGGAGGAGGGCTGATTATGAATTTAGTTACAACGACCCCTTTAGCCGAGTTTCTCTCTCAACCAAACATTGAGGCTTCCCCCGCATGGGAGTTAATTAACGGGCAAGCGCTACAAAAACCAATGCCAACCCTTTTTCACTCCCGGCTACAACGCAATTTGGTAAATTACATAAATCGTCATACTGAGCGGTTTGAAGCTGTACAAGAACTGCGCTGCATTGTACCTCCCTACTCCCCAGTACCTGATATTTCTGTTATTGCCTGTGCGAGGCTTAATGATGAGGATGGACCCTTAGAGGGGGCACCAGACTGGTTAATTGAAATTCGCTCTCCTGACCAAAGCACCTTAGACTTGCAGAACAAAATTCTTCATTGTCTCAGCAATGGAACGCAACTAGCTTGGCTAATAGATATAACTCGCCAACAGGTTTGGGTCTGGCTTGGAGATGACCTACCCCAAGTTTTTTCAGCAGAAGACATTTTACCAACTTTGGGCGAGTTACCAAAGCTTACTGTCAAGGCCGTGATGGCTATGACTCGCAGGCAAAGCTGATGTGGAAATATAATAAAGACCAAAACAAGATATCTTCATCAAACAAAGTCTTCTATAGGTGCTTTAATACTCACCCATAGAAGAAATTGTACAACTTTATTATCCCTCCACAAAAATCTATAAGCAGTAAATTATACTTATTCCACAGTCACACTTTTTGCCAAATTTCTAGGCTGGTCTACGTCTAAACCACGCCTTGCCGCAATATGATACGCTAATAATTGCAGTGGAATCACTGTCAGTATAGGTGACAATAATTCATCAACATTAGCAATGGGAAGCAAATCGTTAAATATCTCCGCAGCTTCACCATCTTCAATTGGTGTCACCCCAATCAACCGCGAATCTCTGGCTTTGGCTTCTTGGGAGTTAGAAATTACCTTTTCGTAGACACTGCCAGGTACAGCGATCGCCACAACAGGAACTTTGGCATCTAACAGCGCAATTGGCCCATGCTTCATTTCCCCGGCTGGGTATCCTTCAGCGTGAATGTAGCTGATTTCTTTTAATTTCAAAGCCCCTTCCAAAGCAATGGGAAAGTTGATTCCCCGTCCCAAAAAGATAAAATCTGTAGTTTCGGCAAAGTCATGGGCCAGAAGTTCTGTTAATTTTTCCTGACTTTCCAAAGTTGCTTCAATTTCTTTGGGAATTTGCCGCAACCCGTTAATTATATATTCTAATTTTTCTGGAGTAACCGTCTTTTGACGATAAGCCAAATCTACCGCTAATGCATAAAACGCCATCAATTGAGCAATAAAAGTTTTTGTCGCTGCTACCCCAATTTCAATGCCAGCGAGTGTATTAATAATGCGGGGCACCATATGTCCCAAGCTACTTTCTGGACGGTTGGTAATGCCCAACAGCCGCACTTGATATTTAGCCTCTTTACCTTGACGACGTTCTTTTTCCATTGCCAAAGCTGCTAAAGTATCAGCAGTCTCACCAGATTGAGTAACGCCAATGGTCAAGGTATTAGCTGTTATCGGTGATGGTGCATAGCGGAATTCTGAGGCATATTGCACTTGTGTCGGAATTCCTGCCAGTTGTTCTAGTAAATATTTTCCCACTAATGCCGCGTGCCAACTTGTACCGCAAGCGACGATTTGAATTTGTTCTAAATCGCTGAATATTTCCCCATCAATATTTAAATTAACAGGTGAACCCTCAGCATTTGCGGCAGTCCAGTCTGCTTTAAAATAAGCATCTAAAGAAGCCCGTACTACTCCCGGTTGCTCGTAGATTTCCTTGAGCATGAAGTGTTTGAATCCCTGCTTCTCCACCATTGTGGGACTCAAATTCAGCAGTCGGGGTTGCTTCTTTAACCTAATTCCAGCGAAATCGTACACCTCAACTCCTAAAGGTGTCAGACGTGCCATTTCACCATTGTCTAGGGGCAATACAGCACGGGTATAGGAGACGATCGCCGGCGTATCGGAAGCGCAGAAAAATTCTCCTTGCCCAAAACCAATTACTAGGGGTGCTTGTTGTCTGATTGCTATTAGTTCATCAGGAAAGTCAGCAGAAAGAACCGCTATTGCAAATGCCCCCTGTAGTTTACCCACCACTTGGCGGACTGCCTCGAAGAAGGGGGAAGGGGAAGTAGCAAGGGTGGGAGAAGGAAGGTTCTTTAAAGATTCTGCTATCAGGTGGGGGATAACTTCTGTATCTGTATCGGAACGGAAAACATATCCTTTTGCTTTCAGTTCTTCACGGAGTTCTCGGTAGTTCTCAATAATACCATTCTGCACAACAGCAATTCGCAGCGTCGCATCCATATGAGGATGGGCATTGCGTTCTTCTGGCTTCCCGTGAGTCGCCCAGCGAGTGTGACCAATACCAATTTGAGAAGGGCTTTCTACGAGTTCTAACTTAGAACGCAGGTTATGTAATTTACCCTTTGCTCGGATACAATTAACTTCACCTTCCCAAATTGTGGCGATTCCAGCGGAATCATAACCCCGATACTCTAGTTTTTCTAACCCAGCGAGTAAAATTTCTGTGGCCGCTTGAGTGCCGATATAACCAACGATTCCGCACATTTAGCACCAACTCCCGTTATGAGTGAGGATAACAAAACCCAGTATAGTTGTTACCACATCCTCCCCAGTTTCGCCAAGAAAAAAGCAACAAATTAGTCCAACCCGGATTCAGAGTACGGATGTATGGTAAGGGGTAAGGGGTAAAGGAAACAAATTTTTTATACTTGGTTGTGCGCTCAAATTTAGTTAAGTAAGAGTGCAAAAGTCATGAAAATTTGATTCCTTTAACCTTTTCCCCAGAACTAACGCATTTGTTTATTACCCACCACTGTTGTGAGTGATGAGCAATTGAGCGCTTGAAACAGTTAATAGCTAAGAGCTAATTAGTAAGCTAGACCCATACTGCGAGTAGTTTCACCACCCAGGTAAACCCGGATGCTTAAAAAGTCGGTGGGGCAAGCAGTTTCACAGCGTTTGCAACCTACACAGTCTTCTGTGCGAGGTGAAGAGGCAATTTGAGCAGCTTTGCAGCCATCCCAAGGAACCATCTCTAGCACGTCTGTAGGGCAAGCACGGACGCATTGGGTACATCCAATGCAGGTGTCATAGATTTTTACGGTATGAGACATCAAAAAACGCTCCTAATTGAGTGTTTATCTCTTTGAAAGAATCAGAATCAAGGGCTAGTTTACCCCCTCAGCTTGGTGTCGTAAGCAAAAGGCTACATAACTTTAAACAATTTAATGGTTAGTTGTTGGTGGGTAGTGGGGGGAGGAGTTTAGCCGTATCGCCTATCAACCGCATAATAAAATTAAATATATCCATACTCACATCCTCTCCTTTGCGTACAAACCACATACTTCCTATTTTGGAAGTTATTAAAAATACTACAATAAAAGTATTATCTTTAGTCCATTGAAATGGACTTGTGCTTATTAGACAGGGACTTATAGTCCCTGGTGGACAGGGAGATTTATCGATGCTTGGAATAATATTAGTGATTATTATTACAATTAGTCAGGGGAATATGTAAGATATCAGCACATCTGCCCCCTCTTTGCAAGCCTGCGCTGCATACACAAGTATAGGACTTACGCATTGACAGCAAAATAAAAACAGGGGTATAGGTTTCTACGCTTCTAACTTAATTTTTCTGTTCCCTATCAAGCGATCGCGTGGTTTGTAAAAGCCTGAAACGACAATAGGTCGTTGATACACAAGATGAGTCGTTTGTACAGTGCGTAAGTCCTAAAGTATTAAAATCTAGTTTGATGCACAAGAAGAGAAGGCAGAGGGGAAAGACAAGCGATTAAGATTCCCTCTAGGTTCCCCTTGTTCCCCTTGTCTCTTTGTTTTTTCAACTTGGGGGAGTCACCATTGGGGGTGGGGTTCAGTCATATATGAGTGTAAAAACAAGCTTGTTTGCTGGGAATTATAACAACAGTGACAAACAGGCAAACAATTATGACAACAACACTTAAAAACCAAGCTTTATTCCTTCTGCGTCAGGCACTCAATAATCCAAATGCTAATTTTCGGGATGGGCAATGGGAAGCCATTGAAATTTTAATTAACAAACAAGCACGTCTTCTCGTTGTTCAGCGTACAGGTTGGGGTAAAAGTTTAATTTATTTCATCGCAACTCGTCTGTTAAGAGATAGCGGTGCTGGTTGTACTTTACTAATTTCACCTCTACTTGCATTAATGCGAAATCAAATCACTGCAGCAGCACGAATTGGAGTCCAAGCTGCTACGATTAATTCTAGCAATATAGAAGATTGGCAATCTATCAAAAATCAGGTATTACAAGCGAAAGTAGATATTCTCCTCATTTCTCCCGAAAGATTGGCAAACCAGGAATTTCGAGAGGAAATTTTGTTACCCATTTCAGCAAAAATTGGCTTATTTGTTGTTGATGAAGCCCACTGTATCTCCGATTGGGGACATGATTTTCGTCCAGATTACAGACGCATTGTGAGAATTTTGCAAGCACTTCCACAAAATATTCCTGCATTAGCGACAACTGCGACTGCCAACAATCGAGTTGTAAATGATATAATTGCTCAATTAGGGTCTAATTTACAGGTATCAAGAGGTAATTTAATGCGAGAAAGCTTGCATTTGCAAAATATCTATCTTGGCAGTCCTGCAGTTAGGATGGGATGGTTAGCCGAACAGGTACCAGATTTGCCTGGAAGCGGGATTATCTACACCCTTACTGTCAGAGATGCCGAAATAGTTGCCGATTGGTTAAAGACTCACAACATTCATGTTAAAGCCTATCATAGCGAACTTGATAATTCGGAACGGGAAATATTAGAACAGCAACTTATCAACAATGAAATCAAAGCATTAGTCGCAACGACAGCTTTAGGAATGGGTTTTGATAAACCTGACTTAGGATTTGTAATTCATTATCAGCGTCCCGGTTCTGTTGTTCACTACTATCAGCAAGTAGGACGTGCGGGTAGGGCACAAGAAAAGGCCTACGGAATTCTTTTAAGCGGTGATGAAGACGATGAAATCACTAACTATTTTATTCAAACAGCCTTTCCTCTGCAAGCACATATAGAAGATATTCTAAATGCTTTAGAGGAAGCTGAAGACGGATTTTCTATTAATCAGATGGAGGAAAAACTCAATCTTTCCCGAGGGACGATTGATAAAGTTTTAAAATTGCTATCTTTGGAATCACCCGCACCTGTGGTTAAACAAGGTTCCAAGTGGTTTGCGACAGCTATTCATTATCAAACAAACACAGCAAAAATTGAACAATTAACAAAAATTCGTTATCAAGAACAAGCGAAAATGCGAGAATATATGAACAGCCAAAAATGCCTCATGGCTTTTCTCGCAGGAGAATTGGACGACCCCAATCCCATTAACTGCGGTAAATGTGCTGTATGTTTGGGTAAATCTTTATTACCAACGACCTGTTCAATGGAGTTGGTAAATCAAGCGATTCAATATCTCCGACGCAGCAACCAAATTATAGAACCTCGGAAACAATGGGCAGCCCATGCATTCCCAGTTTATAATTTTTCTGGGAACATAAAACCTAATTTCCGGGCAGAAGCAGGAAGAGCGTTATCTTTATGGGCAGATGCTGGCTGGGGTGAATTAGTCAAACTAGGGAAATATCGAGATAATTATTTTGATGATGTACTCCTGACGGGTAGTTTAGAGATGATTCAACGTTGGCAACCTGAACCTTCCCCCACTTGGGTAACTTGTGTCCCTTCTCTCAATCGTCCAGAATTAGTCGCAAATTTTGCTCAACGCTTGGCCGTGAAATTAGATTTACCTTTTGTACCTGTTGTACAGAAAACTCGTGAAACTCAGTTACAAAAATATATGAGTAACAGCTACCAACAAGCACGCAATTTAGATGGTGCATTTGCAGTTGCAAGTTGGTCAGGGATAAGCGGAAACGTTTTACTGGTGGATGATATGGTGGATTCACGTTGGACTTTCACAGTAATTGCAGCACTTTTACGTAAAGCTGGTAGCGGGTTAGTCTTTCCGCTCGCATTAGCACTAAATACATTTAACCAAGCAGATTAATCCCAGCAACGCGGATGTAACAGATAATTGTTTAGTGAAACAGTTATAGCGGTTCCCATCCACAAGAGGTACAAGTTTATCTGCGGTTTTTAAACTCTTACCTCTACCTCATACAAACCGGAACCGCTCGAAATCATTTATTACATCCGCTTTATCTAATTTATCCTCGAATAAACTTTTTAATACCCCGACTTAATCAGCTCGTCCGTTTTTAGTTGGGGTTCCAACCCACATATATAAACCTCCTTCTTCCCTCTTCCCTCTTCCTTCTTCCTTCTTCCTTCTTCCTTCTTCCCTCTTCCCTCTTCCCTCTTCCTTCTTCCTTCTTCCTTCTTCCTTCATTAAATGCCAACAATGCCAAATCATGTATTGCAGCCAGATACTCAAGCAATTTTATTATTATGTGCCAGCTTCGGACAGAATCGCAAAACAGAAACAGCACCTCTAACTCTTGGAGAATACAACTTATTAGCGGCTTGGCTGCAAGAAAATCAAATGCGTCCTGCCGATTTACTCTCATCCAATGGCAAAAAACAGTTAGAACAAATTACCGTCAGTAAACTAGATTTCCCTCGCTTATCAATTTTGCTAGAACGAGGTGTAATGCTGAGTTTCGCCGTGGAGAAATGGACAAATCAAGGTTTATGGATATTAGGAAGGAGTGACAGTCAATATCCCAAACGTCTCAAGCAGAAACTCAAACACTCAGCCCCTGCAATTCTCTATGGTATTGGCGATATAGAATTACTCTCAATGTCCGGCTTGGCGATTATCGGTTCTCGCGATGTTGATGAAGAGGGAATTAACTACACCCGCAGAATAGCCCAAACTTGTGCCTCTAGCCAAATGCAGGTGGTTTCCGGTGGGGCCAGGGGGGTGGATGAAGCAGCAATTTTGGCGGTGCTGGAAGTCGGAGGAAAGGCAACTGCTGTACTTGCTGACAGTTTGAGTAAGGTTGCGGTGCAAAGCAAATATCGCGCTGCTATTATGGAACGCAGACTTACTTTAATTTCCAGTTACGATCCTGATGCTGGGTTTAATGTCGGGAATGCAATGGGGCGTAATAAGTATATTTATGGTTTATCAGATTATGCTCTTGTTGTCAGTTCTCAGGAAGGTAAAGGTGGTACTTGGGCAGGTGCGGTGGAAGCTTTGAAAAATATCAAGGATGTTCCAGTTTTTGTCCGGGTAGATACAACTTCACCATCCGGTAATCAAGAATTGCTACTCAAGGGAGCAAAGCCTTTTCCATCTGAACCTTGGGATGATTCTTTGCAAGAAGTGTTGGAAAGTGCTAAATCCGATCAAGATACCCCTTTGGCGAACCCCCAGGTAGAAATTGCCGAATCTTCAAAAGAGATTTATGAAGCTGTTTTACCAATTATTCTAAATTATTTACAGCAGCCAATGGATGCAAAATCTCTTGCGGAATCTCTGGATGTGCGACAAGGGCAAATGCAGGATTGGTTGGATAAAGCTGTGAAATCCGGCAGGGTGACAAAAATTAAGAAGCCTCTTGCTTATGTTGTTAATCAGGAAGCAATACAACTATCTTTACTCAATACATTAGATTGTAGGGACAATACCATTCGGGAAGCTCCGCTACATGAAGCCGAAACGACGTAAGCGTTTACAATAGATTAATTACAGGTTAAGGGGCAAATGAAGTCACAACTCCACACATTGACACCCCTTCAAGGTACAGTGTGGGCTTCTTGAGAAATTAAGAAGCGTCTAATTCTTCCCCTTTACCCCTTACCCCTTACGCTCTACTTAACAGCACCAAGATAGGTAGCTAGCTCCTCAGAACCACCTATTAAGTGACCATCGATAAATACCTGGGGAACTGTTGTGGCATTAGTGACAGCCCGTAAAGAACGTGTAGTAATATTCTTACCCAAAACAATTTCTTCGTAATCAATGCCTAGCTCTTTCAACATTCCCTTAGCACGGGCACAAAATGGGCAACCCTCTTTCGTAAACAGAGAAACCAATTTTGGCTTGGCTGCTTGGGGGTTGATGTAATTGAGCATTGTGTACGCATCAGATACCTTAAACGGATCGCCCGGTTCTTCTGGCTCAATGAACATCTTTTCAATCGTGCCATCATTCACCAACATTGAATAGCGCCACGATCGCTTGCCAAAACCTAAGTCGGTCTTATCCACCAACATTCCCATACCTTCAGTAAATTCACCGTTTCCATCGGGAATTAAAGTGACATTTTCCGACTCTTGATCCTTTGCCCATTCATTCATCACAAAGGTATCATTCACGGAAATACAGACAATCTCATCCACACCGTTCTCTTTGAAAGTCTTCGCCAACTCATTATAGCCAGGGAGATGCGTTGATGAACAAGTTGGAGTAAATGCCCCCGGTAACGAGAAAACAACCACTTTCTTCCCCCCAAACAATTTCTCGCTGGGCACGTCTTGCCACTCGTTGTTCTGGCGTGTACGGAAAGTGACTTTGGGTACTTTTTGCCCCTCTCGATTTTGCAACATCTATTTTTAATCCTTGAGTTCTTTAACTAAAGCGTACTCATTATGAGTATGCTTGTCAAGGCGATTTTCACTAGTCTGTTTCTTCCAAGTTGAACGTTGGAGTTATTCCAAGACTGCGGGATGCATATATAGGACGTGGGTGCAGCTAATTATTTCAAGCGAACCGTGATTGTCGGCGCTACGCTATCACCGCAATTAACATCTTACTTCGCGTCTTTGTGGTTCAAACACAATCAGGTCAAAATCTCTATTAAGCAAATTTATCTATAAAAGCAAAAACTATGAAATATCTGTATTTACCAAACTATACATTTTTTGCAATTTTCTCATAATCGCCAAATTATTGACTCTATTCTCAATTAGCCGACGAGTTGACAAGGCTTTGATGTTGTAGTACGCTTTTGCTATACTCATTTGGCGACGTATGACATATCTTCAAAAGTAAGGTAATAGTGCCTCTAAAGCTGATAAATACACAAGTAAAGTCATCAAATAGCCGTGATACAAAAACTACAAAGTCATGAAAGCTTGACATAAAATCTGAAAAACTTTACATAAGTTTATAAATTGGTGAGGGGTGGATTGACAAGGGAGGCATTTAAGGTATGTCGATGTTATTGGAAGCTAAAACAGTAGAAACATCTGAAAATTCTGCTTGCTACTTTCCTGTTTCCCAGGGAAGGTATGAAGTTAAACCGGGTTTGTTGCGTTTGGGTTCGGACTTCGGGAATGGTGAAGCAGACAAACAAGTATTTCAAATAGATAGTAACTTCCCGCATTACCTTCAGATGAAGCAGAAAGCGCGAACTGAAAGATTGAGCAAATACTATCAGACTTGTAATTATGCGCCGTCGGTTGCGAGTGCGATCGCTCAGTTAATTATGACTCGTTTAATCCAAGAACATCCGCAACACTTCCACCTGCAACAATTAGCAACAAACACTCTCATTTTTCACAGTCAACTTACCAAAGAAATTTTTTACTTGGATGCAGAGTTTGAGTTAGAATCGAATATTGGCAATCTGAAATCTTGTTACGCTTCTACCCTAGACGCTCTAGCAGTACAAATACAAGAAGATTTGACAGTAGTTAGTCGAGGTTCTGATGGAAGTAACTGGGTGAGTGCAGTGCATTTGTGCTTTCCCAACCACTGGTCAGCGTCCGATAAAATCGGTAAAGATTTTGCGACAGTACATGAACCCGTCCCAGGGATGGAGAAAATTAACCGCCGTTCTGGAGCGATGGTGAATACGATGATTATGAGAGAACCGATGGTACGTTTTGCCTGGGGTTTGAGTACCGACACTCGTCTCAATCACCATCCAGAAGCGCCGCCCAACATATCAATTAGGGAATGGGATGGTAGAGATTTTGACTTTTATAACCCCAGACTTTATTTGCGGATTGAGCGTCAAGTAATTTGGGGTTTACCAGAATATGACGCGACGTTGTTTACCATCCGCACCTACTTTCGCGATTGTCGGGAGATGAAAAAAGACATGATTCTACGATCGCAATTAGTTGCGGCCCTACAGTCGATGACAGCAGAATCTTTGGTTTATAAAGGTTTAGTTGATAGTAAAGACAGTATTTTGGCTTGGTTGAATCAGGTTTAAATCTTCCATCTCTACCTATAAATCACTATCGCGGATTAAAGGGATTAAAGAATTTCACACAGGATCTAAAAATTAATTATTCTTGGAGTGGAATCCGAGTAATCCTTTAAAATCCGCGATCGCCCGATTGTTGGTCTTCAGTTAGGTTGCCATTCGAGTCGAAAACGCAGTCGGTAAATCTATAATTCGCGACGAATTTACGCTCCCGGTGTACTTAGCTTTGCACTTGTGAGACTTCCAATTCGTTTACAAACGGAGCGATCACCCGAACAAATTCAGCGGTAGACTCATAAGGTAAAACATTTCGTCCGGAAATTTTTATTCCACGACCTTGAGGCAAACAGGCCAAATATTGAGCCAAACGCTCAGAGGGTGTTTCCCCTTTGCCTTGGGAACTAATGCTTGATGCCGTTTCTCCCATAACTACGAGAGTCGGTTGCTCGATTCTTGCGATCGCGCTACGATAATCTTGTCGCCAGAATCCGGCTAAAAAGGCGAAAACCGCATGACGACTTTTGGGGTTTTCTGCATCGGCTTGCAAAGTAGTTAACCATTGAGCGTCTACAGCCTCTGTTGATGCGAACAACTGCCGAGTTGAAAAGTTACGCAAAAAATCTTCGCCTCTTGCATAGCGATAAAAAGCATTGCCCAAAGGCGAGTCTAAAAGATTCCACAATAATTTTTGCTTCCACTCAGGTGACTGTTTCCCTATCAACACCAAAGCGGGAGGTCCACTTAATATAAGTCCCGCAATTAAATTTGGTTCTTTATTCACCAATTCAACTGCTACGGGAAATAAAGCTCCTTGCACAATTAAAATTACAGGTTGCTGGATAACGGTTTTTAAAAACTGTTGCAACTGTTCTGCCCAATCGGAAGGAGTGTAAGCGACGTGAGGCATATCACTTTCACCGCATCCTAATAAATCGGGATTATAAATTAAATTGCGATGACCAGTTTTGTACCATTCGCGGTTAAATAAGAGCCAAAAATGTCGCGATAATCCGACACCAATTGGGTGAATTAAAAGTAACGGAATACCCTCGGGTGCAGAATTAATTGGTTGATGAACTTTGTAAGCGCAGCGGTAATTTTTCCAATCATAAAATTGCGTCCCCGATGTTGTTTTCTCATCCGGTGGGACGCTGACAGAATTACTGCCATTTTGAGTCGATGAAAATGTTCCCATAATTCTCAGATTTTACTCGTTCTTATAGCAATCCTATCTGATAGGTGTTGGCGTAGCCGCTCCGTTGGCATAAATCTTGCCTATATTACGGACAAATTTTACGAAGTCAAGAATTTGATTTTCACTTCGGATTTAGGAACGCTATATATGTCCGGTTAATTATTTATTAATTATATATAGCGTTTACTAGTCGGTTGAGGTACGAATTCATCTGTGTTTATCTGTAGACCCTGGGGTTAATTACTTTTATTTGTACTTTACTTAAGTGAGAACCGCTGTTGGAGTGCTATACCTGGGAGCAATTAGAGAATAACTGTAGAATATTTATATTAATTATTATTCACAGTTCTTGCAACAGAGCGAAAAAAAGAATTAACCGCAGTAGCCGTTTCGGCTTCCCGGAGGGTAGGACACGGATGAAAAAGAATGAATGCAATCTTGTCTATATTATAGAAGCCAAAACTGTAAACAATCAAAAATCTCTCTTCCCCTATCAGCTAAAAAATCATTTGCGGATGAATCAACTTATATCCTGCATCTTTGATTTTTTGATTCGATATCTTGGCATTATAAGCACGGTTGCTTTTTTGGGAAGCATCCCATGTCACCTTGGGTAAATTATTGACTTCGCATACCTGATTGATGATTTCTCGATTGCTGAGATAAGCGTCATCTACCAAATTATATATTCCTTGTAGCCGATGCCCAACAGCAAAATCTATGGCACTAACAATATCATCCAAGTGAATCCAATTTACAGGTTCTTCACCATTACCGGGACGGGTTGTGCCAGCAATTCTACCGTAGATTTTAACTAATTCGCGGTTGCGTCCGTAAATTCCTCCCAATCGCAAGATACAAACGTGCATTTTTTCACTGGATGCTGATAGTAGTACCTCTTCGGTTTCCTTGAGAATTTGCCCATTTGCAGTCATGGGTGCTAATGATGTTTCTTCATTTACCAACGCACCATATTGTTCGCCATATACAGTACAAGTTCCTGTGTATATTACTTGCTTGACAGAAGTTTCTTTTAAAATCGAAACTAAACTTTTGGCAGTATGTAAATAAGTTTCTTCATAGGTACTAGCAGCATTTGCACCAACACTCAAAAGCACAACATCTTGATTTTTCAATAAAGACTTTAGCCCAACAGAATCATTTCCTTGGAGTACAGTAACTCGTTGAGCAACAGCTTGGAGTGATTGAACACGTTCTGGGCTCGTTGTGGTTACACTCACCTGATAGGTCATCTTTTGTTGGCAAAAATCAGCAACAGCATAACCAACATAACCACAACCAATGATTGCAACGTTCATTTTAATAAAGAGTGAGGAGTAAGAAATTGATAAAATTGACCCAAGCGATCGCTATTGTTCTAATTGTCGTTCGATTTCTCCAATTAACTCTGGTGAATTTGGCTTCACACTGCTCTTAAATCGAGCCACTACCTCACCTTGCTTGCTAATGACAAATTTCTCGAAATTCCAAGCAACAGCGCCAATTGGTTCAATAACAGAGGTGAGTAGAGCATAAAGTGGGTGCTGTTCTGAACCTTTGGCGTGAACTTTGTCGAAGATGTCAAAAGTGACGCCATAGTTCCGCGTGCAGAATTGCAATATCTCTTCATTCGTTCCAGGTTCCTGTGCGCCAAAATCATTGCTAGGGAATGCCAGAATCCGTAACCCGGCATCTCGATAGTTCTGATTTAATTGCTCTAATCCGGCGTATTGAGAAGTATAACCACATTGGGAAGCTACATTGACGATTAACAGTACCTTGCCTGCGTAGTCATCAAGCTGCTTCTCTTCACCGTTGATGGTTTTGACAAAGATGCCAGAAACTGTGTTACTCATATTAAAATTCAATCCTAAGAACTATTGCCAAGTTTCCCACATTGCTGGCCATTACAGACATTTGCGTTCTGTATATTAGTCGTTAATTGTGCTATGAACAAAACTGGCGGCTTTGGGATATGCTTAACTTTCACTACTGTGTGAATACAGCAACTTAAGTAATGGAGTTGCACTTAACTGTCATAAATTGTGCCATCCGGCATTATGGTTCCAGTCAACTTTGTACCAACTAATTTTACCATTAGGCGAGCGCCGGAGCGAATCCGCGCACCTGTTAGATCGGCACCGCTCAAATCAGCACCACTAAAATCAGCACCAATTAAATTTGCGTCACGTAGATTAGCTTCTCTCAAATCAGCCAAAAGGAGATTTGCCCGAAACAAATTTGCTTGCGATAAATTCGCACCAGTCAGATTAACTTTATGCATAAAAGTATCGCTGAGATTGGCACCACTCAAATTGGCGTAACTCATATTTCTGCCAGATAAGTCCTTGTTGCTCAAATTGGCGCTACTGAAATCCTTGCCACTCAAATCTGGGTTTTGCTTTGGTGGTGGTTGAGAACTTTTTTCCGGAGGCTTTCTGTGTTGCTCCCGTGGTGGGTGATGGGGGGTTTGATACTTGGTTTTCCAAGAACGTAATTTTTCCCGAGCTTCATTAAACTCTTGCAGCTTCTTCTGTGCTTTTTGTTGCAAGCGGAGATTTTCTTTGGGAATGCGATCGGGATGCCAAACGAACACCAAATCTTTGTAAGCCTGGTTCACCTCCTCAAGTGTCGCTCCCGGCTCCAATTCCAAAACTCTGTAATACCGCTCCAACTCGCTCATAAGGCATTTATGCTCGGAATCAACTTAATTATGAGTGATGCAGCCGGATGTCGGCTTAAATCTGAAGAGGAAATTTTTACTTGTCGGATAATAAACATTCTCACTCTTAGATATCAGTAAGTATTGGCAAGGGTTTTGGCGTTTCTATACGAGTATATTTATCAGCATATCTTTGGAGTACCGCAGCGTCATCCGGTGAAGAAAGTGAATCGCCGTTGCCAATTGCGTACTTTAAAAATTGTAACAACTCTTTGTCTGACTAAAGCTTATTATCAATGTTTTTTGACACTTCGCTCTCTGTTTATTTGAGCAATGTCATAAAAAGACAAATTAAGAGGCCGCAACAGCGAGCTTCACATCTTAAAAGCCCTATCTCCCCATTGTCCGATATCTCAGTCGGGCGATCGCTCTCAAATAAGCCCCGACTGGAATCTGATAAACTTCGATAAAAAGCCAAATGATAATTGATAAATGTGACAGAAAAGTTAGAATAGTCCAGAGATATGGTAACCAACTGAAAAGAACATCTGGATGTGGGGGAAAATAATAAGCGACTATCCCAATCACAGAAGTGGGAAAGATAACAAAAGCAAGTGCTGCTATCCCATAACCCCAACCAAACTCCACACCTTCCAATTCTGCTTCCGTCCAACTAAACCCATTCCAACGCCAAATCAATGCCGGTTGTCGAGAAGGCATCACCAGTTGCTGTTGTTCTAGGTTGACAGTAAAAATCTGCTGGCAAAAGTCACAACACATCGCTTCCATCATTGGCATATTTGTAATCTTACCTACGCGACACACCGGACACGGATAAGCTCCTCGATAATCGAAAGATGTAGCTAAAATTTTGGAACTTTTCATATCAAAAGCAATTTGTCAACTAATTTCGCGGCTTACAGGTTCGATGCATCTTTTGTGAGCTAAAAGTTAGATTTTTTTCTTTAACATTACACCCTTTACCTTGAAGACTGACTCACCAACCAGGTTTTTTAAGATAAATACCCCATTACCCCACTTTTTACTTGACGCGACTTGTTTGTGTCTGTTAATTTGATTGCATATGATTGCAAATTAAATTTTTCAACCAAGCGCCTCAGAAATGTTGAACATGAAATCCTGCCTTATTTTTAGTTTAAGATAGTTCACGGGGAGTTACTCGAGTTTCCACATCAAAACCGCAGTAAATCAAATATGAAACTCCAGTCATGCGTAGATTAGAGTAATCACCTTTATAGAGTAGCTAACCAAGCGACCAAATCCCCTTCGATGTAAAAATCTAACAAAGCCTCAGCTAAATCTTCCAATTGATTAGTCGGTAATTGGCTGATACGTACTTCCAACTTTGGCGCAAGCGAACCAATTTTGCGCTTAAGTAGACGCATAATAGTTCTAGCTTTCCCTCTTCTCTACCTTGTAACTGTCCCAGAGTATCCAGGCTGAAGAAGAGTAATTATGGGAAATTACGCGCGGGAGCAGAATACAATTAATATTTAACATCAACCATTAAGGTTGGTTGTTATCTGTAAAATCGTTATAAATTCAATAGATAGAACTGTTGTTCATACAGATGCATCTGCCTCTACTCTAACTAGTCTAGAGTTAAGAGGGGAGATACACATGCGCGCTCGGGACCCTATGCGAAACCTGTCAAAAAATATCTGGCGGCGCGGGAAATCTATTTATCGGAATTGATGCTCCTGACCAAGAGGTACTTAACAACTAAAATGCAGCGGACAGTTGAAAGCTGCTGGTGCTGAGTTCTGATTCAGTTGAGAATATAATTGTATCTTAGTAGTAGAAGTTAGGAAGGTAAAATTATGACTCTGGAACAGGCAGTTTTAGAAAACTTCCGAGATTTACCCACAGATAAACAACAGGAGGTTTTAGATTTTATTGAATTTCTCAAATATAAATTATCAGCTAAAACACCAGTTTCTCTATCTGGGAATCAAGAAGTTTTAACAGAAACTCAAGAGGTTAATGATTTTTGGTCAGCTTTACAAGACTTTAGACAAAGGGTGGATTTAGAAAGTATTGATGATGATACTTTTGAGAATTTACGGGATAAGTCACCAGGGAGAGAGGTTAATTTATGAGTCTCAAGTATTTACTAGATACTAATATTTTATCGGAGGCTAAACGCTCTCTACCGAATGAGAAGGTAATGTCAAAGCTAAGATTATATAGACAAGAAACAGCCACAGCTACCGTAGTTATCCATGAGATGTTATATGGTTGTTTACGTCTTCCTCTGTCTAAAAAACGTCAAGATATAGAAGATTATATAAACAATGTTATTTTAGCACAAATGCCTTTATTTGATTATACTCTCCAAGCGGCACAATATCACGCACAGGAGAGAGCAAGGTTATCTAAGGTTGGTAAAAGTCCTGCTTTTATTGATGGTCAAATTGCCTCTATTGCGGTTACGAATGATTTGATTTTAGTAACAAATAATGTGGCAGATTTTCAAGATTTTGATGCTTTAATAATAGAAAATTGGTTTTGTTGATTTAGTAAAGGTGGCTGAGGGTGTGACGAAAACCCCTAGACCTCAGACACAGCAAGAGTTTTAGCTTAAAGCAATGATTGTATCCATCATATTAGAAAATAAAGCCACAAAGCTAATCCCAGTCAGAGGTTCTCCGTAGACAAAAGTGGACAGCCTTCCGTTGCACTGCCAAGAAATAATTCTCCAGCCGTAAACCTGACCAAATATCCGTTGGTGGAGAGCCAAAAAAATGTCGATAACTGAACTTTCATGTTTAGCTCAAAACATCTTTAATTTCTGTATCCACTCGATTGAGAGCATTTATAGCATCTTCAATCAGCTTATCTTGAGTTTTATCCGAATCAGTATCAATAGCATAATTTAGAGATTGAATCGCATTCTCTAACATGAGTGCAGTATCCAGCATTCCCCCTTGTTTCAAAGCAGTTGCGGCATTTTGCAAATGTTGTAGGGCATTGTCAAAATAACTTGCAGCCTCTTGCTCATTTTCCGTCTTTGCAGCATTACTCATCGCTTCTAGAGCCGCATCTAAATTTTTGTCAGCTTCCTGGACGTATTTGGTATTAATTCCAGCTAACAACATAACTGATTTAGATTCTCTATTAGATGCACTACTGATACTAACACTTGTCGCCATTGCTGGAAAATTGACCATTATTAAACTAGCGATCGCTATATTTGTGAGAAAAAAAGTTCGGTAAATTTTTTCTAATTTCATGGTAAATGATTCCTGATTTTCAAGTCTACCAAATAAAAATTATTTATTGATTAAAATTGCGTGGCTATTTGTTGATTACAACTTTGCATAAATTTTCTTTCATCGTCAATATAAAAAAAGTCAATTTATCGAAGTTTTATAGTTATTATGCAAATCTACTGACAAAAAATGACCTTAAATCAAGATTGTAAAAATCTGAAGCTGAAAAAGAGGCTATATCAAGTTTGGATGATTAGTTGTAATACCGGAAGAACCTTACCCCTTCCCTTCATCTTCGGACAGGCTTTGCGAACGCTTCACCACCCTTCGGGATGCCTTTGGCTAGTACTCGACCAACCCAAAAATAACGGGTGAAGGCAAGCAGGGGGAGAAAAAACTTGATTTACCATAAACCCCGCAAAGTTGCTGTGATGGAATACTAGGTTCCGCTCAGAATGACAGAAGTATTATTATGAAAGTGAAATGCTGCCTATTGTTACTTACTCTAGGCTCACATGATGATGTTTATTAGTTTATAAAGTATAAAGGCTACCTTAACATACGACATATTAGACAAACGCAATATCCAAAATAATATATTATAAATAAAAAAGGGTGGTATCTACCCATCCTTCGCTAAATTAACTACGGAGGTATCAAGTAAGTAACCCATCATTAAAACTCTATTTCTTTAGGTGGTAGCAGTTTGCGTCGGGAAAACTCAAAAATAATACTTAGTACTACATCTTGATGTTGCATAATATTGTAATTAAATGAGAGAATAAAAATGACTATCAGCCTTGACTTACCACCAGAATTAGAAAATGCACTCTGTACAGAGGCGGCTTCATTAAACTTAGCATTACCTGAATATATTCTGCGTCTTCTATCTACTAGACAAATTTTAAACAACCCACTCAAAAGCGGAGCAGAACTTGTAGCTTATTGGCAGAGTGAAGGTATCATTAATTCGCGATCTGATATTACTGATAGTCAAGCATATGCTCGTAACTTACGACATCACGCAGAAACACGGGAGCGAACATAGGTAGAATTTATGTATATACTCGACACGGATGTTTTAATTGACATTCAACGAGGTCATGCTCCGGCAATCTCCTGGTTCGCTAGTTTAGCAGAAATACCCAGTGTTCCAGGTTTTGTTGTCATGGAGCTTATTCAAGATGCGAAGAATGCTATTCAGGTTCGGAATGCTCTTAAACTTGTTGCTCCATTGCCTATAGTTTGGGCTACGGAAGCTGATTGTGCCCGTGCTTTATCAGATTTTACAACTTATCATTTATCTCATAGTTTGGGTTTGCTTGATGCTGTGATTGCTGCTTGTGCAGTTGGTAAAAGTGCAACACTTTGCACTTTCAATCTCAAACATTATCGAGTAGTACCTGGACTGGTTACAGAACAACCTTATACACGTTGATATCCACAATCGACAAGTACATCATAAGAACCGATAGCAGTCCTTGCTATTTTTAAAATACTTATAATTTGAGCAGTTAGTTCGGCTTCTTCCACACCAAAAGGTAAAGCTGTAATTGAACCGAAGAATGTTTCAATCAACGGTTGAATTTTAATCGTACGTTCTGGATTGATTGACAATCCATCTTTCACCTCCATCACTTTTAGAGATGGTTAAACAATCTGGAGGGTATAAGGTTCGGGGATTGGTTCATTTTCTGCTTGCCAAGCTTCTAGATACATTTCGATTACTTCTTCACCTTTACAAATTGCCTCTTCGCGAGTTTTACCATGAGTGCAGGGCATAACAACGCGATCGCTAAATTCTGGAATAGTAACTAGAAAAAGTTCATCTTCATCACTCCACTGAAGAATCATACTATAGCGACTCATAAATCTGTATCCTCCTGTACTACTTTAAGTTCGACTAATAATTTTTCTAACTGTTTCTCTAAATAGCGTGGCACATCATCTCCATCTTTACCTGGAATTGTTAATGCTTTCCTTAATAAAGGATGTCTCCAACGCTCGTGGCTTCCTTTTCCACGCTTTGGTAGATAAAGAAATCCTTCCCTTTGTATTTCAGCTTTAAATTCTCGAATTTTTCTCGGCATAAGTGTTTGTTACTTCTAGCCTATTTTCTCATAACGTGTTCACGTATCACTCCGTGGAAGCAAGCTACGCGTAGCGTGTCTGTTGGCGAAGCCTGCCCGAAGAGCTTAGGACTCAGGCACTTACATCGTGCAAGCTAGAAATTCGTTCGGCTACGCGATCGCATACTCAAACCAACCCTATCTAAAACGCGATCGCACCTCCAAACTAACCCTTACGAAAACAGCGATCGCATTCCCAAACAAACACCTACCCAAACAGCGATCGCATTCCCCAACCAACCCTAACAAAATCGCACTTCCAAACCAACCCTCATCACAAAGCGCGATCGCACTCTTAAACCAACCCTAGCAAAATCGCATTCCCAAACAAACACCTACCCAAACAGCGATCGCATTCCTCAACAAACCCTTACCAAAACGCGATCGCACTTTAGCATCAAGTTTTGATTACGCAATAAAAGAGAAAACACATTTATTGTAGGTTGGGTGAAGTGTAACGTAACCCAACATAAGGATTAATGCACTAACCGAAATATAAAATGTTGGGTTTCACCCAACCTACGCAGGATTGCGATCACACTACTTTTTTCTATTGCGTTGTTTCTTTTTCGTTGTGACATCTTCTTCATTAGATATTATTTCTGTGATTTTATTTCGATATTGTTGGATACGTGACCAATAATCCTTCGATGGCTGTTGTAAATTAGTTATGTTTTCACTAGACGCGATTAAATCAAATAATTTCGGATTATAATGTGGGTCTAAACCTTTATGGTATGTCTGACAAAGAGTTATTAAATTCTCATTTTTTGTTATTCCACCTTTTGCCCACGGTTGAATATGGTGAATATGTAATTCAATATCTGTATAGTCAGATGGTCTACGTCCACAGATACGGCATCTAAAATCATCTCTTTCAAAAATTTTCATACGTTGTTTTCGAGAAGGAGCGCGATTAAATACTTCTTCTGGCAGAGACAAGTAATCTATAAATCCACCAAATTCTGTCCAAATAACAGGATGAGGTTCTATAGCTTCGGGTATTTCAATTTCAGCCACGGTTTTTTCTACTAAAGCATGTCCACCGAAAAGTAAAAAAATAGCTACATCTTGAACAGTATCAACAATGAAACAACCTTCTCCACTAATATCTCGCCAAATCTCCACGAACCTATCAGCACGTACCAATGAAGCCGCTCGTAATTCGACCTTTTTTTCGTCTGGATCGTGCCAGCCGACAAAGTGAGAGTAACAGGAACGAATTACTTCCCCATTAGGGTCAGTGGTAAAAGTAATTGCATAATACTGATTATTATAATTAGGCTCCTTGCAGGCAAGATCAAGAATTTTTGCTTCAAAGCTTTCCATAGAATCAATACAATTCTTATATTTTATATATACTCTCATATTATTACTAAGCAATCAATTTTGACTTAAGTTTATTTCACCTAAATCAACAAAAAAGGATGAGCGCGATCGCCCATCCTTTTTCATAGTTTATTCAGCAATTAGAAAGTTTTAAAAACCCCCAATTATCACCATTCAAAAACTATTAGGTTCCTGAAGTCCAGGAATTGCTGTAGTCAATTTGGTCTTGTGTCAATGTATCAACGGTAATACCCATAGCTTGCAACTTCAAACGGGCAATTTCCTTGTCAACATCGGCAGGAATCGAGTGAATGCCAGCTTCCAGTTTACCTTTATTCTTAACGAGGTACTCTGCACCCATTGCTTGGTTTGCGAAGCTCATATCCATGACTGCGCTGGGGTGACCTTCCGCAGCAGATAGGTTTATCAAACGTCCTTCACCTAATACAACTACTGACTTACCGCTATGTAGCTTGTATTCTTGAGTGAAAGGACGAACATCCTTGATTTCTGAAGCTTTGCTAGCAAGTGACTTGAGGTCGATTTCGATGTCGAAGTGACCGGAGTTACAAACCAACGCACCATCTTTCATGACATCGAAGTGTTCGCTGCGGATGACGTGCTTGTTACCTGTGACGGTAATGAACAAGTCACCTACACGTGCAGCATCTGCCATTGGCATGACACGGAAACCATCCATTACCGCTTCGATTGCCTTCACTGGGTCGATTTCGGTGACAACTACATTTGCACCCATTCCCGATGCACGTTGTGCTGTACCTTTACCACACCAGCCGTAACCTGCAACAACTATTGTTTTACCAGCTAGTAAAACGTTGGTTGCACGAATTACACCGTCGAGGGTTGATTGACCTGTTCCGTAACGGTTGTCAAAGAAGTGTTTGGTGTCAGCATCATTGACGTTGATTGCGGGGAATGTGAGAACGCCATCATTTAACATAGCGCGTAAACGCACGATGCCTGTGGTGGTTTCTTCGGTTGTCCCAATCAAATCACCGATTTGGTGCGGACGTTGTTGAATGAGGGTAGCAACTACGTCGCAACCGTCATCAATGATGATGTTGGGACGGTGGTCTAAAGCTATTTGAACGTGACGTGTATAGGTTGCTTCATCTTCGCCTTTCATTGCGAAAACGGGAATACCGTAGTCAGCAACTAAGCTAGCTGCTACGTCGTCTTGTGTGGAAAGGGGATTGCTCGCAATCAAAATTGCATCAGCACCACCTGCTTTCAATGCGATCGCCAAATGCGCGGTTTCGGTTGTTACGTGACAGCAAGCAGAAATACGGATGCCAGCAAAAGGCTTTTCTTTCTCAAAGCGATCGCGTATCTGTTTCAAAACTGGCATTTCACGTCCAGCCCATTCAATGCGCTGTCTTCCCAAGGGAGCGAGGGCGAGGTCTTTAACCTCGTGCTTTAATCGGGGAGATGTTGCAGTCATTAAATACTTCCTTTATTTAAGTTAAAAAGGTACGCAAACACTTACGTACTCTACTAGGTTAGACCACGAATCATATTTTAGCTGAGTTTGCCAAAATTTTCCTTGGTGGTTCCTTGCACAATTCTTGACGCTTCAGGGCAATAATGTCAACTTAATGAAGGAAGAAGGAAGAGGGAAGAAGGAAGAAGTTTTCTTGCTTATTGTGCAGTCCAAAAAAAATTTCAGTTTCATTACCCTCTTGAGCAAAAACTTAACTTTGGGCAGGTACATTTACTCATCTTAATTTTGCAGGATGGCTTATGGAGTTCTTAACGGTTAACTGCTAACCATCAGGAGGTGTAAGAGTGCGTCTGCAAATTTTAGCGATCGCTGGGTCAATGATTATAGGTGCTTGGATAATACCAGTCGGTGCCCAGCTACCGTCTTTACCTCAGGTTCAGCCGACTAGTAGCTTGAGTAGCGACTCGGAGAACCGAGTTGTAAATGGCTGGATCTATTTAGATGGTCGTCGTTTATTTCAGATAGCAGCACCCAGGGCCGCTTTACCAGAACGTTTAGAACAAATTCAGCGTAATTTGGATGAAATTAGCCAAAATTACTTGCGTTCGCCGACAAACGGAATCAATATCCAAACCGGGACACTTAATTCATTACCAGTGATTTATGTAAATAACCAATACTTAATGACCGTCACTGCCAATGATGCCAAACTACGACAGCTAGATCCTTCAACTACTGCCAATCAAATCAGCCAAGGATTGCAACTCGACTTGAAACGTGCATCTGTGGAACGACAAACTCAATTTTTAGTCCAGCAGAGTGGGATTGCCGTCACTACAGGACTAAGCACAATCGCAATCAGTTGGGGAATTTATTGCTATTGGCGACGCTCAAAACAAAAGTCCCTAAACTTTCTCAATTTCTCTTCACCAACAGATTCCCTTATTACCACAGAACTGCGAAAAAAACAACAGCAAAATCTCATCGAAGTCAGAAAGCGACTGTTTCAGTTAGCACAAGTAGGAATTTGGGGAGGCGGAACTACAATTATTTTGGGACTGTTTCCCTACACGCGATCGCTCCAAACCGGAATTCTCACAGTCATAACTTTTCCTTTGAGATTGGTTATTGTGGCGGTGGGAACATATGTCATTATACGCTTAAGTTATGCTTTAATTGACCGCTTCGCCTCCGCTTTTCTCAGCGGTGTGCTACTGACTCCCGAAACTTCGGAACGTTTGCAACTGCGAGTTTCCACCATTTCTGGTGTGAGTAAAAGTATTGCTACCATTGTTTGGGTAGTAGTTGGCATCCTCCTAGCTTTAACCAGTGTGGGTGTAGATATCATTCCCTTACTCGCAGGTGCAGGTTTAATTGGTGTTGCCGTTTCCCTTGCCTCCCAAAACTTGATTAAAGATGCCATTAACGGTTTTCTCATCATCCTCGAAGACCAGTATGCCTTGGGTGATATTATTGCAGTCGGCAATGCTCAAGGCTTAGTCGAAAATCTGAATCTGCGGATTACCCAACTGCGAGATACGGAAGGACGTTTGATAACCATTCCCAACAGCGAAGTTAAAATAGTCGCCAATCTTTCCAGCCGCTGGTCCCGTGCCGATTTAAAGATTCCGGTTGCTTACCAAGCCGATATTAACCAAGTTCTGAAATTAATGGAAACTGTCGCTGTAGACATGGATCGAGATCCCAAATGGCAAGAGCAAATTCTCGAAACCCCTAAAGTTCTGGGAGTAGATAATTTTGGCGATCGCGGTTTGATAGTACGTGTATGGATTAAGACACAACCTCTGGAACAGTGGAACGTGGCCCGAGAATTTCGCCACCGTCTAAAAATTGCCTTTGACCAAGCAGGAATTTCCATCCCTTTTCCTCAACAAGCAATTTGGATAAATGACGCTGAATCCCTAAAATCACACCTTGACAGCAACCCCTAGTTAGTGCTTCCTAAACATACCCAGTCCGCAGCGTTCGCGTAGCGTCTCGTAGAGAGGAACGAAGCAATCTCAGTACCCAGTCCGCAGCGAGGAACGAAGCAATCTCAGTACCCAGTCCGCAGCGTTCGCGTAGCGTCTCGTAGAGAGGAACGAAGCAATCTCATGGCCTGAGCAACCACGATAGAACGCAATTTGGTATCACCAATAAGACTCCCCATCTCCCCCTCTACCCATTTTAGTACTTGTGTACTATACTATAAAAGTAACGTCCACAAAGCCTGGATTAGTGCTTCATCGGCTCTGTGACAGCCTTCAGTTAGAGTCATTAAAGGGTTAGTCCTATGATAAAACACTACATTCTCAGCCTCAATCCAACGGCCAAGCATGATTGGGATCGGTGCATATTACGCGACCCACTGACGGCCAAACGTCCAGACATTTCTAAATTAATAGCCGAAGCAGTGGGTTCGGATACGGGTAGTTATTTAGTAAGCGTGAATATTGAAGTTCAGGTTCTGGAGCAAGCTGCAGTACCTCATATGGAGCAGCTATCGTTGAATATTTCCGAAGTTACTGAAAAGCCACAACTCCGCGAAGTGGCTTAGTACTCTGTCACGGCAATTTCGATGGGTAGTGCGAGCGTCCCCCGCTCGCGTACTATATAAAGCGAGCGAGGACGCTCGCACTACCTATTTGTTTAAACCCCTCAATTATTTATTGACAGACTACTAATACTCTGTTGCAATCGCTTTGATGGGAGCATTTTTCGCAGACACATTGATGTGCAGTTAATACAGCCTGCGGTCACCCACCATAACGAATGAGATGGAGTACTAGTACTCCATGTCATTAGTTTTGATGGGTTGCGAGGGTCAGATCCCCGACTTCTCGAAGAAGTCGGGGATCTAGCAACCCCCCAGAATTAATGAGATGGAGTACTAGTACTCCATCTCATTAATTTTGATGGATGTAGAGACGCAAAATTTCGGCTCTCTATAAGGTTTTCAACACCCAACCAACCCCTCAGAACTAATGACATGAAGTACTAGTACTCTGTCAAATTAATTATGAGGGGTACTGTAGTTACAATTCATGAATTGTAACTACGAAAAACTCAAATTTTCACCCATAAAAGTTGGTGCGTGTCAGTACTAGTACTTCATGTCATTAATTTTCATGGGTACGTAGTAGCGCTTTAGCGCATAAAAATATTAGTTTAGAGGGCTAAAGCCCAACTACAAACCCATCAGAACTTTTGACATGGATTACTAGTACTCCATGTCATTAATTTTGATGGATGTAGAGACGCAAAATTTCGGCTCTCTATAAGGTTTTCAACACCCAACCAACCCCTCAGAACTAATGACATGAAGTACTAGTGGTCTGTGTCATTAGTTCTGGGGGGTTGCTAGATCCCCGACTTCTTGGAGAAGTCGGGGATCTGACCCTCGCAACCCATCAAAACTTATGACATGAACTACTAGTACTCCATGTCATTAATTTTGATGGATGTAGAGACGCAAAATTTCGGCTCTCTATAAGGTTTTCAACACCCAACCAACCCCTCAGAACTAATGACATGAAGTACTAGTACTCCATGTCATTAATTTTGATGGATGTAGAGACGCAAAATTTCGGCTCTCTATAAGGTTTTCAACACCCAACCAACCCCTCAGAACTAATGACATGAAGTACTAGTATTCCACCACATTAAATAAATATGAGGGGTTGTAGTGCGAGCGTCCCCGCTCGCTTTATACAGTATCATTAAATACCTGCATTTGACCTGAGTGAAGCCTGATTGTAGGTTTCCAATCAATTATTGTCCCTACGTTAATAGGAACTTATGCTGCGAACGATATAAAAATAGGGGAAATAACGTTTCCAATCAATTATTGTCCCTACGTTAATAGGAACAAGGTTGGAACTTCTCTAACTACTCTCTTAACAATTGAGTTTCCAATCAATTATTGTCCCTACGTTAATAGGAACACGATTTAGTAGCTTTAGAATTAGCAACATGGTTATGTTTCCAATCAATTATTGTCCCTACGTTAATAGGAACATATAGAACATATAGAATCCGTTGTATACGGAGAAATTGAAAATCGTTTCCAATCAATTATTGTCCCTACGTTAATAGGAACTTGCTGAAGCTAAAACTTGGAGTTTTTCCTATGTCAGTTTCCAATCAATTATTGTCCCTACGTTAATAGGAACTGGATACGCCGATGATTCCAGAATTGTCAATGCAATGTTTCCAATCAATTATTGTCCCTACGTTAATAGGAACTGTGGATGACAACGGCGACAATGCTGATTATGATGCGTTTCCAATCAATTATTGTCCCTACGTTAATAGGAACCACCTAAGCAAGTTTCTCTCATCCAACTTAGTTTATGTTTCCAATCAATTATTGTCCCTACGTTAATAGGAACGGTTGGATAAAGAGTTGCAAAGTCGTATAGATAACTGTTTCCAATCAATTATTGTCCCTACGTTAATAGGAACCCCGCCGCTTGAAACCCTTATGCAGTAAGCATTGAGAACATCAATTTGGCAGGTCGATCTTAAAAGTACCATTTCAGCCATCGACTAGTCAATTAACATAAAGGAACAAACCGCTCAAATTCTTTTACCGCAAGGCTTACAGCGTTTTGGCATAACCCATTTTTTCCCAAAATCCCGCAAACCCATACAAGGTAAAGGTTTCAGACGAAAAAAAAGCCAATGTTCAAAATCGCGCTTCGATCTGCCAAAAATTTACCCAACATTTTCTAACTTGGTGACCATAGAATGATGTAGCCTAGCAAAAATACTACCATCAGCCAAACTGCTAAAGCTCTGCTCAGAGACAAAATTCAAACAACTTAACACCCGTTTCTCCCATTGCTTTCGATTCGTGACGTCTTTTCCCCAAGCTTGGTACAGTTCTTGTTCTTGCAAACCTCCCAAACCATGAAATAGAGAATTTCTCTCATCTACGGTATTGTTAACAAAGGTTTGAATATCAATATTTTTAGCCCAGACATCAGCAGGAAAGGATAATTTCAACAAGCTAAACAAAGGTTTTCCATACAAACCAACATTTCCATAGCTTCTGTGTTTGTGATTGTCAAACCATTCCCGGAGATGACTGGGTAAATTAGTCCCATCTATATAAGGTGTTTTTGGTTGACTGGAATTTGAGTATTTGATTTGCGCTTGATATTGCGATCGCACAAATTCGCTAACTAATCCTTCCACCGCACGAAAACTGTGAAACAGAGCTTCTGTGGTGTTTTGTTGCTCCAAACGAACCACCGCAAGATATGCTTGTTCATAAGCCATCCACCAAAAGTTATCTGTTAATTGTGGTGGAATACTCATCGAACTTTTGGCTCCCGAATAAAACTTCTCAAATTTCCCCTGGTTCCAATTGATACCAGCTTTTAGTAAGTTTGGTAATGCTCCAAACTGGTATTTTTCCTTATTGAGATAGGGTTTCAGTAAATCAGCAGCTTCTGCATAGTCATATCTGTGTAATAATTTCAACGCTTGTTGCTGCGTTCGATCCCAAAGGTAGTTGGTTCCGGGTAATGGTCCGGTGTAGTCTGAGGGAATACCAATGAGATTCGCTTTGGGGTTTTGACGAAACTCGAAAAACAGAATGCGATCGCCAAACAAACTTAACCCAGAAATTCGGGAAGCTTCGGAAGCTTGTCCGACTCCTCCCTTAAGACAAACCCAAATTGGTTGAGTTGGTGCAATTTTGATTTTATCTCGCCAAGTTCGTCGCCACCATTGAAACATTTCTTCAAAGTTGGATGGATTTGTGCGATCGTCACCTAAAGGAATAATTTCTATATCATTTTCGCTGAGATGGTCAAATTTGTGTACAATCCATTGTTGGATTAATTGAGCAGAGTAAATAGTATCTTTTTCCCGCTCCTTTACTTTTGCTTCTTGGTCAGTTGCGATGAGGTAGACTTTTTCTATCTCGGTTGCATGTTCCAGCAGTAATTTACCGATGATGACGGGTAAGATGCGGTCGATATAGATTTGGGAATTATCGAGTAGGTGTTTTGTGATTGTCCGAAATGTATAATTAGATAAACTTAAATCGGCAATGACTTCAGATTGTTCGCCAATAATATCGCTATGTTGCATTCTGTCATCACCGATATTATACCAATCACCGGATGTAATTTGAAAGCTTAAATCTCGCGTTCCAATAGTTGCGACTAAAACTGATTTCATTGAGTTACGAGTTATTAATTATCTGCGTTTAGGTCTTGGTGGTGATGTTTGATTAGGATTTGCCATTTCACCAAACACCAATATTGCTTGATTTAATTTTCTTAATTTTTCTAATTCTTGAGCATATTTAAGTCTATCTGGATGGTCGCAACCAAAAATTGTCACAACTTGATAAGCTTCTTTTTGATAGGGAAAAATTGATTTTATCCAAACATAGGAAGGTGTTCCTAATGCTCCACCTACGTTTGCATTACCACTCCCGTGACTTACTCCTTTGAAACGAGTATCACTGTACAAAAAATCTAATGCTGTACCTTTAACATTGGCATTAGTTCCTTCTGTTTGCCAATTGTTAACGTGTTGTGGTTGAATTTGACCGGGTGATTTAACTAACCAAACTTGCGCATTTTTATCTAATACATCTTGCTGTCGTTGTTTTAGTTGACCGGGACTACTGGTATAGTTATTTGTCGATGTTTGAATTTTTTGGCAAGCTTGTTTTAATGCTGTAAATAAACTATCCCATTGATTTTTATCGTAAGCTAGAGGCAAACTACTATTAGTCACTTCCCAATGACAACCTCGCATTCTTCTATCTAATAAATGTAAAGGTCGTCTCGAACCTCTGCCAACTCCTCCTAGATGGGAAGCAAGAATTAATAATTGTTCGGCAAGATGAAGATATTTGGTTTCAGTTGCTGTTAAATAAATTCTTCCTCTGTAACAATAGGGTTCATTGAGTGGAGATGGATTAGTTTTTGTCGCAATAGAAATTTTACCTTGTTTTCCTAACTCACCAAATAGTTGAGTTTCTAAAGTTTGACAAGTTGTAACATCATATAAACTTAATGCAACAGCGCGAAACCAATACCTTAAAATACCCCGTATAGCACTCGGACGAAACTCTACATCTCCCTTATTGCCTTTTGATGGAGGATTATAACCATACATTCCCTGGGTCCATAGTTCAAATTCATAGTTTGCAGATTCGTAGCTAGGCTGAACATTCGTAGGTATATTTAATGTCAGTCCGTAACCGCTACTAACACGGGAACCAATACCTTCTGCAAGTGCATTTTCTAACCATTGTTTCACAGTTATAATTACATCTTCATCACCTTTTCCTTGTGCAGTCAGACGCAAACCAATTAAAAATTCTGGCTGGTGTAAACTCAGAAACGGGTGAGGTACGGGTTGGTATTTAACTAGATTATCTTTCCAAGACCATTGGGGTGTGGCAACATCAATACTTAAGCAGGGTTTGGTGGGGAATGCGTCTAAAAATTCAACTTTTGCAGCTTTTGCATTCTTCCCTTCCAGCATTCCCAATATTTCATATACCTGTGCTGATGCACTATGTTTTTTTGCCCAAGCACGAGCAGCACCCTTTAAAGTAGAAGCAGGGATGTAGGGTATTCCAAAAACAGGGTGTAATACAGGTAATAGTAACTCCCTAAAACCCCTTGTACCACCAACACGTAGTCGCCAATTAAACGCCACTTTTAAGGTGTTCTCTTCTTTATTATCTACTAATTTGAGAGTGCGATCGCGCAATTTTCTATATATCTCATTGCAACTTTGTTCAGCAGCAACGGTAGTTTTAAGAATTTGCATTCGCTGCATTTCGTCTTTATCGTCAGGAAGATTTGGTTCTGTCCAGTACAGTGCTTGTAGTGGGTTCCCTAATTTACTAGTGTTATTAATAGCTTTGATTGCAGCGGGAGTTACGGAAGTTGCAGGTGCGGAACCAGTTTTAAAATAAATGCGATCGCACAACAATCCAAATTGGTCGTTGAGTTTTGCTTGGATGGTTTTGAGTTGTCCCTGTGCGTTTTTGCGTACATTCTCATCTGTAAAGTAAATAGTCAGAGATTTATTCTCATATCCACCGTAAACAGATGATTCTAAAAAAGTACCAATTTTTGATTTATTCTTAAGTTCTAGTTGTAGAAACTCACACCAAATATCCCTAGGTGAGTTAGATTTTCTTGATTGAGAGTTACGATTCATTCGCTTTCTGCCTCACCTAAAATTGGCACAACCCAAAAAGACCATTCCCGTGCTAGCTCGATTGCTAAACGGTTTAATCCTGTATATACTTGCAAGTCCATTCCGATTAAGCTACTGGCATTATCGCAAGCAAAAGGAATATTACTTAAATCCTGCAAAGTTTTTAAAAATTGTTGGTAAACATGACCTTTGTAGCGGGTATCTTCCGAACGTGTATTCATGTATTTTAACCCATCTCCACAGAGACGATGTAATCCCCAAGTTGAAATATATTCAGATATACCTTGAACGATTGCACTTGCTTTTTTATGGTCGCTAGAACGGACTTTTTTCTGAACTTCTAAAAGTCCGTTGTAAGCATGACGGCTAAAATCTCGTGTATCTAACTTCAACATTTTCTTAGTTTCCCTCTATTTTATTGGAACCGTTTTATTTTCTGTCCAACCCCTACCTAAACCTTCAAGTCCACCAAATTGCAAACGGTCATTTAAAACTTCTGATAAGAATTCACGGACTGTTTGAGTTGGAGTCTCATCTTTATTTGGTTTCATTCCCCAAGGAAAAAACAAGACTGTTTCTGAAGGAATCGCTTCTTCCGAACGAAAGGAACCACCATCGACAATTTTTTCATCTGTTTTTAATGCTATTCTCACTTCTCTTTGCAAACCGATTTCTACTAAAGCAGCACAATCTTGGTCTGCTAAAATTACTAATTTTTCTTTGAGATTTAAAATTCCATTGCCATCAGGTATCTCTTTAAAAGCATCCCAATAATTAGCTTTTGCATCTAATTGGCTTATTTCCTCTTCTTTGAGAATTGCACCTTGGAGAAATACTTGCTTACCCTTCACCGACGCAACTACTTTTTTACTCGTATTTTGAAGCTGCGATTTACATTCTTCAATTAGCTGTGTCACATATTGATTTCTTAACCAGCGATTCCAGCGACTCAACCATAAAGGACAAGTTACCCACACATATTGATGGCTAAAAGAAGCAATCGGAAAGAATAATAAAGTTGCATCGGCAAACCATACTTCACCTTCAGTTGGTTGATTGCCATTTTTTATCCGTTCACCAAAAAAACTACCTGCTTCTGCTTGAATTGACGGATTACTTTCGAGAAGTGAACGAATTTTTCCCCGGATGGAAGAAGAAGGAATATAAGGAAATTCAGTCTGTGCTTCCCGTGCAATTCCTAACAAATTTCCTGCTTGAGTGCTTGCACCTGTATGTAATGGAGTTAACAAGTAAGTGTAAGTTAGATAATTCATATTTAATGGTAGATGGTGAATGAATACTGAATGCTGAATACTAATACCATTTCTGTATTAAGATGCAATTAATAGCCCACGCAGGTGGGCTTTGCTCTTATAGCCCCACCCTTCTAGGGTGTGGGGAAATAAAGCGCAACCTCTCATAATTGATAATTTATCCAAAGTAATTCCGAATAACCCAATTTTCTCCAGTTATTAACCTTCTTTTCCGGGTTATCCTGATACAAACCCTCCGGTTTATTCAAGTAATACAAACTCCCCGGAGTTGCAGCAAAAACCTGTGGTGCGGGAATACTCTTACTCTCATCGTTTTTATCCCGAAACCTACAGCTAATTGCTAAGGGTTTATCGGTGGCAAAACTCACCAATCCCCCAGCTACTCCATTACTTGCAAGCTTCCATTCCCAAGGTTTTGCTTGACAGGTGGACATATCTTTACCATTCTTATTTCGTTCCTTGCGTTCAAATACCCCAGGAGTGACGAGATATGCGATCGCTTTACTTCCTAACTCACTTCCCGAGGTAAAATTACGTTGCGATAAATCCTGTAATTCTTGCCATTGCTCGTTTAACTCATCGCATCTATGCAATAATACCCGATGTCCTTCTCCACCCAGTCTAATTGTAGTTGGTGTCTCGATTTCCACATCAATACCTACAGCTAAACTCCATCCCAGAAGCATCCGAATCGCATTTTCCACAAAGTAACCGTCTGCATCTTTAACCTGACGGGTATTTTCTTGAATGCTATTGTGGGGACGGGTTTCAATCGTCCAGGGTTGGTCTTCCCCCTCGTTTTGTAATATCCAATTTTCAGCTTCAATTTTACCCGTAAGCAAATACTCAGCTACCGTTGAATATGGTAGATATTGCCGATAATTCACGGTTTCTTGCACTGTCGAATCTTCGTTTTCACCTTGTGGACTCCAGGAAGGTGTGACTAAGGGACGTGGTTGGAATGGATTGGTTTTGACATGGTGTAAGGGTGAATTTTCATCCCAATCCACAGGAACAAGTGGACTACTACCCACAAATCCTAATGGACGAGGGAAATATAAGGTTTTATCAAAGCAGAAAAATGGACCTTTGATTTGAAATTGATATTTTTCGCTTTTACCAGTGTTAATTAAAGCACTAATCGCACCCGCAATAGTATGGGCATTAGGTGGAAATATACTACTTGCCCAAGCTCTTTCTCCCGGTGTAAATGGCTTTGCATCCCTTAATAATAGGACATCTAAGGGGGTCATACTATACCATTGCATTCTCATATACCCCCAATTTGATTTTTCGATTGCGAAGTGTAAAAGCTGCTAGTTTTAACCAGGTTTGTATTTGAGTATCTAGTTCTTCTGGTGTTGTTGTGTCCCACAAATTTGAGAGGAACTTTGATAAAACTTGTTGAAATTGTTGTTTGATAGTTTCATCTTTTAATTGTTCTCTTCTGTCGCAAAATGCCTGTGTCCAAGCTGGAATTGCTTCTTTAATTGGTGCGGGGTGTTTTTCCCAGAGGTTTGTAGCTTGTTCAAAGATACTCGCTTCAATATCTGGATTTACTTGAATTAATTCTTGCCATTGGTGAAATATATCAAATTTAGCAGTTGCTTTTAAAGTGTTGCCATTCCCGTATAAAATTCTCACTTGGACAGCATCTTTTTTATCTTTATTTGGTGATATATATTTTTTCGCTTCTTTCTCGGCCTCCCACATATTTTCTAATGTAATTGCCAGAGGAACAGAATGATGAGCAATCACAACTCCAAAGCTAATTGTGGCCTTCCGTCCCATCGTAAACAAAGGACGTTTACTTACTTTCTTAACTCCCCTCTTCTTAGAAGGAGAGGGGTTGGGGGTGAGGTCATATTGTTCATATTGCCAATAATCACCCTCATTGTTAAACTCTTTTTTCGGGTCTTTATCACCACGAAAACATTGACGAATATCCCACAACCAACTATCCCATTCCCACAAATTAGTGTAAGCCAAAACATCATCACCACCGCTATAAATTAACCTCCCCGCATAGCGTTGCTCGGTTAAATAGGGTACTAATTGATTGGAAAAATCTAATAATGCTCGACTCAAAGCACTATGAGTTGATGGTCCCATATGTTTGGGTAAATCGAGAAAATTATCAAAAATCTGATTATTTTTTGCTAGTTCTAATACTTTTGTTGGAACATATTCACGATAAGGCAACATTTTCTTACCCTTCAACCACTCGCTCATATCATCCCCATCCCCAGCAGCTAAAACATACCAGTCTGATGGATTGCAATTAGGATAATAACGGTCAATAATAGTTTGGATATCTTGACGATAATTTATTTTAATGTCATGAATCTTTTCTCTAACTACTTCTTTGACTTCTTCATCATCCTCATTTTTTAATCTTTCTTCCCATTCTTTTAATTCGTCACTTTCCGCATCTTCCACCAACCAACCAGCGTTTAATAAGCGGGGATGATATTTTTGGGGTTTACCATCATTATCCATCCAGGGAATGCCCCATTTTTCCCGCATTCCATTAATGACTGTTTTTGTCCAGTCATGTTTTTTATGAATTGCGTTACAAGCTTGCTGAAAATTTTCCCAATCTTCTCTTTTTTCCCCTTCCAACATTACTTTGAGATATCCAGCGACACCCCCAGTTAAATCTGGATAGGATGCAGCAATATCACTTTCATTTATATCTAAATCTAATAACTTCGGTAATACTTTTTCTAAACCACGTTTGACAACTTCCGTTGCATTGAGTTGTTCCCTACCATCAAATAAATCTGCGTCACGTTCCCAATATTTCTTAGTATCCCCTTCAGTTACCCAATCGTGGTTATTTTGAGAATTAAATTTTGTCGGGGGATGAACAACTCCACCAATACCCGATACAGTAGAACGAGGAGCAAATACTGTGGGAATTACCCAATTTCTCGCATTTTTGACAGCAGCAAGTGCGTTACGATTCTGGTCAAAAATACTCGACCACCAAGAACCAACATTAACACTGAATTTTCGACCATATCTTTCTAATCTTTTTTGATAAGCTTGACGTAAAAAAGCTAATTCAGCATCACTATATAATTTAGCTTTAAAAGCTTTATTTTGAGTATTTACCCAAGGTTCAAATTTATCTTTATCAAGTTCTAAAATAGCAGCATTTTTAAATTCTTCCCCTTCTTTCCCTAGGGGTACACCTGACCAATAAAATTGCCACTGTGCTTTTAACCAACCATCCCACACCTTACTATCTTTCTGTAAATCATTCATCCAGTGACGCTTTCCATGCAATTCATCAAATACTAAATCTCCCAATTCTTGCCATGTTTCTTTGAGAGTTTGTTCTGCCATCTGCATCGCTGCTTCCACCTTATCTTTTGGTAGAATCATGACTACGACATTGGGAAAACCTGCGGTAAGTAAGTCGTGAGATTGAGGTTTATTGACTCCCAAATCTGGGTATTTTTGATTTAGCCAATGGTCTATTAATGGTTGTTGAAATAAACTAGGATATAAAAAACTATCGGGACCATATTTTAATGCTAATTTAAAGCAAACTTTTGCAGCAATATAATGTAATATCCACGAACCAGACCAAAAATCCCGTATTTTGCGACTAGCTTTAATTAGTTCCTGTACAGGAGTAAATGTAAATGTGACTAAATAGGGGTGCGATCGCTCTTTTCCAGATTTCCAATGTTTTAAATCATCGCTGGTTGCATCATAACCCGTCAATGCACCCGCAAGTGCTGCTGTAATACTTGCATGACTCCAAATAGAACTGTCGGGAAGTCGGGTTTCTGCCGGCATCAGCATTAAACTTTCATCGTTAAATTGCTGGAATACCGCTTCTGGCAAGCATCTCCACAACCACCAAAATACCTGTTTCTCGTCCCCACGAATAGCTTGAGGGATTAAATTGACCAGTTGGTTTTCTCTTTGAGTTAGATATAGGAGTCTATCTGAGATGAGTGAGTCGTGTTGCGATACTCGAAAATTTAATGTTGCACCGGAAAGTAGGTGTTTAACTTCTAAGCCATTTTTATCGTAATTTACACAGCTAGCAATGCTACCGATAGCACCTCTATCGCTAGCTGATGCAATGTAGTCAGCAAGTTTCATTTGCTGAAAAAGGGTTCCACTTCGTTCTTCTGGGTTCCACTTATTTTCTACCCAGTCTTGCATAACATCTAGCTGCGACCAAAAACTGTTACTACCACGTCCAGTATTATTATGTAGAGCTTTTAGGGTCGGGTCATGGAGGATACCCCAGATTTTTGACTGCCAGAAGACTTTTGGTTCAGAAGATGGATTTGGCACGAGTTACATTTCTTACACCGTTACTGCATTGCAGTGTAACAAATATTTTCTGAATATTGCCACTATTAGAAAATATTACATTATTTTTATTTGATGGCTAAATATTCTGGAGGATGAGCGTTTGGGCTGGTTTATGAGTTAGGATAGAATATTTTCTTTTTTATTGACTGATTTGATATGTTTGTGCTGCATTGCTTTGTTTATTTACTCGATACCCGTAGAGATGCTCGATTTCGCTTCTCTACGGGTATTTAGTTTACTTTCTTTAGTTGGGTACTGTGCGATCGCTATAGTACGAGGTGATGTTTCTCCTTCAAAGCTTTTCATCTTGGCAAAATTTCATCAACTAAAACTGTACCACCTTCGTAAAAATTAATACTGAGGTGATAGTCTTGAAGTTGAACTACAGTTCCATTTATCACTCTGCCGTCCTAACTAAGCTACCACCAACCGCATAAACGGCATTAAAGCCGATCCTTTCTGTCCAAAGTGCTGCATCTGCTTGTTTGGTTCGTAACCGCAGACTTGTTACAAGTAAATCATCATCTATTTCATATTCGCCAGTCTCAACATTTATTGAGATAATTTTACCAATATTTTCTGGTGTTTCTACTCTTAGACGGATAGTATTTTGATAAAGTTCTTTACCACGTTGGGTAATTTCTTCGTCATTAAGTTTGGGCTTGGACATAAAGACAATATCCTTTCTCTTCCTAAAATGTTTCCAATCAATTATTTCCCCTCATTAAAGGAGACTTCAGGACATTGGCGAGACCTGCAAGGGCCTTTTGTGTTTCCAATCAATTATTTCCCCTCATTAAAGGAGACACGGCAGAGTTTTCTGTAGACAAAGACATTTTATGGGAATGTTTCCAATCAATTATTTCCCCTCATTAAAGGAGACAAAGTAAAATTAAAGCCTTAAAATTTTACTTTATTTCAGTTTCCAATCAATTATTTCCCCTCATTAAAGGAGACCGGGCCACGACGTCCCAGTCCTCGCGCAGGTAGGCCTCGCGTTTCCAATCAATTATTTCCCCTCATTAAAGGAGACGGAAATGTTAGGTTTAGTTCTTGGGAAGAAGTATTTAGGTTTCCAATCAATTATTTCCCCTCATTAAAGGAGACATAGCCGAACACCTGCCAGAAGACTTCCCTATTGCAAAGTTTCCAATCAATTATTTCCCCTCATTAAAGGAGACTTATTAAATCCTTGTAGGAGAAGCATTTTCAGCCTCGTTTCCAATCAATTATTTCCCCTCATTAAAGGAGACTGGCAGTAGGCTCCAAAGTGCGGGTGTTCTCGTGCTTCTGGCGTTTCCAATCAATTATTTCCCCTCATTAAAGGAGACTCTCCTTCCTTAGCTGTTCTAAGCGCTCTTCTGACTGGGTTTCCAATCAATTATTTCCCCTCATTAAAGGAGACGTGGCAGAGTCTGCCGATGAGCTACTTCTGTCTTCGTTTCCAATCAATTATTTCCCCTCATTAAAGGAGACTTGAACCCTTTGTGCATAAAGCCTTCTGTGTGCAGCCCAGGTTTCCAATCAATTATTTCCCCTCATTAAAGGAGACGCGACAGGAAAAGCTACAGACATAGAAGAGTTAAACGGACGGTTTCCAATCAATTATTTCCCCTCATTAAAGGAGACCCGGGGGCCGGCACCGCCTTGGCGCGCCGGTTCGTCTTGTTTCCAATCAATTATTTCCCCTCATTAAAGGAGACTTCCGCGAGCAGTGCAACCGCGTCGGCGACGCTGGTGCGTTTCCAATCAATTATTTCCCCTCATTAAAGGAGACCCCTCGATTTTAAACCCATACCCAGCAAGCTGTCCAGAGACACTTTGCGAGGGGGTCTAAAATTCTGCCACCAAAACGGCTAAAACCCATTTAAAAAATCCTCCAAACCCTTGTACAGAAAGGCAGCGAGGGGGTCAACGCCAAAATAATCCTTTCAGCCATTTTCTGACCCTCTCGCACTACTTAGATAATCACCGAACTAGGAAGCGAAGTTATGGAAGGGCCAACACCCCAAACCTCGACTTGTCCTAAAGTATGTTGCGACAAGGGATAAAACCGCAGGCTATCTTCCTCTAATTTTACAACTTTATGAAGTCGCTTACATAATTCCTTAAACTTTGCATGGGTTAACTGACATTCAAACACCGAATACTGTACCCGTTGTCCGTAACCTTCAAGCAAATCTGATATTTTTTTACGCCGCTTGTTACAAGGAATATCATACGCCACAATATACAACAACATTTTAGGAATTGACCTCTTTCTAAAATTCCCTCCTTGTATGTACAGACAAGTCTGATTTCCCTTGACATCCCGGAATTACCCCCCTTAATCCCCCCTTATAAAGGCCTTTAAAGAATTGCCATACTTTGAAGCGTTGCAATCCCGGAATTACCCCCCTTAATCCCCCCTTATAAAGGGGGGAAATTATAAAATCCAGTTTCCTCCCCTTAATAAGGGGAGGGTTAGGGTGGGGTTCTTCGAGAGACTACGAAAAACCAGGGAGAGGTCTTTACCTAATTAGATAAGGTTGATATTGATAGCTAGGATTATAAACAAACTGCTTATAAGCCTTAACTTGTCGAGTCAATAAATCCCAACGTGGTTGTTTATCACCATTATCATCTTGTACTTGTTCCTCCATCCTTTGCAAAAATGCCTGCAAATATTTTCTTCTTCCCGTGTCATTCAAAAAACAACCACCATCTCGATAGTCAAAATCATCTTGAGCATGAATTACCCGACTATTTACTAACCATAACAACAACGAATCAACAATAGGAGCGCGAAATTCTTCAATCAAATCTGAAGCTAAAGCCGCATGGCCATCATTACCGACATGGAGAGAAGCATAATATGGGTCAAGTCCTTGTAATTCAATCAAAGCTAATAGATGATTCCACAAAACCTGATAGCCAAAACTCAAGATTGCATTTACCGGATTCCCAGGAGGACGACGGGTGCGGGACGTAAAAACAAAATCAGAATTTGTCAAACAATCCCCCAACACATTAAAGTATTGGGCTGCACCTGCACCTTCAAATCCCATCAACTTCTCTCGACTTTCAGCAAGACCTGCTTGATTAGCTAAATAATCCAGACTCTGTAATACAGATTCTAAGTTTGCTGATTCCAGTCGCTTTCTTTGCCGTCTTAATAAAGTGCGGCTATTTTTTAATTTTCCTTGAACAATTGCACGAGCAGTTATCAAATTATCTGTGAATGAAAGCTGCTGCTGATAGCGCGATAATTGACGAAAGCCTCGTGCAATTGGTAACATTCGTCCGTAGCAATAACCCATCCGTGACAGGTACGCAATCGGAATATCATGCCACAAACATGCTCTAATTGCTTGAGTAGAAACCTGGGATTTACCAAAGATCAGAATTTGTTCGAGTAGAGGTAATTGTACCTCACCTAAAATATTATCGCCTTGTTTTAGCACCAACGATTCTTTATTTAAGGAGACGTAACAGTTTTGCTGGGAAACGTAGAGTGTTTGCATTTTAATCTCTACGTCTACCCAATCTTCCACTGCGAGAATTACCTAAAACCTCGGCTTTTTGTCCCGGTTCCAGCCACAGTAGCACCCGATCTGCAACTGTAGAAACTACAAATGTTGCTGCTGTCACTAATAAAGTATTAATAATTACAGCAACCAAACCCAACGGTGCAATTAGCAATATCACCAGGGTAATAATACCAGTACCAATCGAAACTAAGCTATTGCGAGTGAAAGCAGTACGAGGAGAGATATACATTTTTGTCCTGTAGATATATGAACTTTACTTGTTATTACTGAAGCTTTGATTTCGTCTGTTATATATTTGACTTCTAATTTACAAACAATCTCACCACAATGACCAGTAAAAGAAAATATCTGATATCAAGTTCGGTAAATCACTCATAATTCCCAAACAACCCCACCCCTTTATCCCCTCCCCGTGTACGGGGAGGGGACTTTTAGCACAGCTAAAAGGGGGTGGGGTTGAGTGGCTGGGGGTATTACAACTAATCATCCGAACTTGATATGATTTACTTTTTTAACTCTCTCTAAAAGTTCGCATATACTGAATTTACCTAGCAAAACTAAATATCATTAAATATTTTCTTTTTCTTGACAAAACCACATATCAAAGGCTAATAGCGCTCCAACTCATAACTCAATGGACAAAGCTTCCGAACGACTCCTACTCCTAATTGCTACCTTCCTTAAATACCCAGGAGTTGGTTGTCCCGACAGTTTCGAGTCAAATAAAGAAAAACATCACGATGCGATCGCGCAAGTCCAAAAACGCTTCCAAGAGGTGGCAAAAAGCTTAAATATTGAACTTCCATCCGGTTATCCAGCAATTCCCACCTTGCGAAAAGACCTAGACCTGCTGCGGAAATACGGCATCCTCGATAAGCGAATGTATCGCTGGGGTTACTATTTGGGTACAGGTGCAATGTCAATCGAGGAACTCAAAGTTGCCATTAATGCTTTGTTTGCCCAGGCGAAATTCCAAGGTCATCCCCAGGTACGATTGATATATCAGTCTTTAGAAAAACGCTTGCGGGGTTTGAATATCGAACTCCAAGGCGAATTATTTTACCCAGTACGCCAGCACTTAAATCGGGCAATCGTCTATACAGACCCGGAAGAAATGGTTGCAAAAGGTCAAAATAAAGACAATCTCTATCATCAAATTCCCTTAGTTGAAAAAGCCATCAGTCAAGGACAAGCGATTGAAATCTCCCGTCAAGTATCACCCTACAATCAAAACCATCTGGGAATTGTACAGATATATCCCTTGCAATTGATTTACCACGATATTGCTTGGTATTTGCTATACGAATACTGCGAAAACGGACATTTTGCGATCGGACGGGTAAATCGTTTTGCCAACTACTGCAAACCATCGGATACGATTAGAGGAATTGCAGCACAACATGAAAATCTCCAAAAAGCTTATCGACTCATTGAAAAAGGTTGGGGTTTAAAGTTAGGTGACGTAGAAGAACAACATCTAGAATTAGCTGGAGAATTGGAATTAACCCCCGTCAAAGTCAGATTTTACCCTCCCGTTGCTACCTTTATTCTAGAAGGCGATCGCCGTCATCCCAGCCAAGAAATTAGCAACACAATTAAAGACAAATCCACAGGGGAACTGTTATCTGTTGACTATACTGTAACCTTGCCTCAACGCTCCTTTGATGAATTTTTGCTATGGTTGCATCGCTACATGGATGCTGTGCAAGTTATCTCACCACCAGAATTAGTCGAAAAACACCATAAAGCGGCACAAAGGTTAATTCATAGATATTTATAGTGTTTTCTAGTAGTCCATGTCATTAATTTTGATGGTGAACCTTCTTAAAATTTATCTTCCTTCTTTCTCTCTTTCTTTCTTAGCGTACTACCGAAACGGAAGCCGTACCGATGGAAGGCGTATCCCTGACGGGACGCTTGCGACTTAGCGCCTACCGCGTCTATGGCGTCTTGGCGGTTCAATCCTTACCCCCCCAAAACTTTTGACATGAACTAGTACTAGCATTAATAATAGGGCGTAACTTGGAGGCAAATATGACTTCCCAAATACTAGATGTAACAAAGGCATTAATTGCCAAACTGCAATCCTTAGCACCAGAGCAACAACAGACACTGCTAGATTTTGCAGAATTTTTAGCGCACAAACATCCTCAACCCCAAGCTGTGCAACAACGTGTACCAGACTTAAACCGAGGGGAGATTTGGATGAGCGAGGACTTTAACGATCCTTTACCAGATGAATTTTGGACGGGTGAGGAATGAAACTACTATTGGACTCACACGTCCTCATTTGGTGGGCAAGTAGCTCCGAAAAGCTCTCTGAGAGGGTTTATAGCTTAATTCATGATACTAACAATACGTTGTTGTTTAGCATTGCAAGTATTTGGGAAATACAAATAAAACTTCATCTGGGTAAGCTCAACCTAAATTCATCTCTTCCCGTTTTGATAGAAAATCAACAGCGTGTAAATAATCTACAACTTTTACCTATTGAATTAGCCCATATCTGGGGTTTAACAAATCTACCCAATCATCATCGTGACCCTTTTGACAGACTTTTAATTAGTCAAGCGATTGTGGAAAAGATACCGCTCGTAAGCATTGATTCGGTTTTTGATAATTATCCTATTCAAAGGTTGTGGTAGGTTTAAGTTCGTTTTCCTTTGTGGCTTTGCCCTGACTGACATCCCCGTCCTGTAGAGGCACGGGGAACTACATAAGAAAGTTAAAAACTAGCAATCTGATACATTTTTTTACATTCCGAATGTGACTCTAAGGGAATGAAAAGAACTGTGCCCCGCAGGAGTGTAATCACATCCTGATTCGCTTCGTAAATTGTTTGCCAATTTTGGCGATCGCCATAAAATTTCTCGGCAATCCCAAATAGGGTGTCTCCATCTTCTGCGGTATAAAGCATAATTTTTACTCTTGTGTGTTGAGTGTAGTTGAAAAGAATAGGTAACAAGATTTTAGGCAATAGGTTAAGTTGCCTTAAATGCTCCCTTGTTTAGCTTTGATATTGGTAATGACTTATAACCCATATGCATTTATATAGGGCTAATTTCAATCAACTTATGCACTTTTCACACCAAGAAAAATAATCCACGAGAAAAATCACTCCGAATCGGTGTTAGCAGCTAAGAGCTAACAGCAAGAATTTTATAGGTTGTTGAGAAGGTTATTTGTTTTGTATTTAGGAAATAATGAGACTTTTCTATCTTCTCACAAAAAAAAGGAGAATGTAAGTCCCCTTGTAGTAATTGTTATGGATTAGCTTTTGGAGATTAAACAGACTTTTCTTTATATGTTCCAGCATAAGTAATGACACACATTTGCTTGTATGTACTATGAACACCAAAAGCGACCCCTGTCATCTTAAACTCAGGGTTAAACATATTTTTGCGATGACCTCGGTTAGGTACGCCATCATCGATAATTAACTGCATGACGATATCCCGTGGAGTATGAGAACCATAGCTGATATTTTCCCCTGCAGTGATATCCCAATTTCCATAGCGATTGATGCGAGTAAAAGGTTGGCTATTATCGCTACCAATGTGACCGATAGCACCTTTAGAACCTTGGTCTTTAACGTGATCTTTAGCACCCAAAGACATACCCTTGGATGCACTTAAATTGCCTACAGGAGGTTGAGACTTGAGAAAAGCTAGAGCCTCATCAACAGCTTTGACACCCTCAGTCGTCTGCAAGTAGACGCGATCGGATATTTTGACTCTATCGCCTTCAAAGCGTCTGCGATAATCTTCTAAAACAGCAGCATAAGCAGTGGGGTTTGTCCGTGCTTTGTTCATTTCTACAATCACCCCTTGTTCCAAAGGCGAGAGAATGTTCCTAGGTGCTACCTGTTCAGAACTTTTTTGCGGAATTTTCGGGTCAGGTGAGTTAGATTTAAACACTTTCACAGAAAATATAACTGCGAGAATAATAAGAATAAATACCCATAACGGCATTCGCACGATCGATGACCTCACAACTTAGGAGCCACAAGTCAATTTATTTAGCTTCACAAAGTTGGAAGCATTCTCCCAAATTATGACAAAAATACATTTTTAAGTGGTTAGTGGTCAACAAATAGCCACTAACAACCAACAACTAACAACTAACAATCTATTTGTCTTTATACCCTCCAGCGTAAGTAATCACACAGATTGTTCTATATGTGGTGTGAGTTCCATAGGCAACTCCAGCAACTTTAAAAGCAGGATTAAAGATATTTGTTCTATGGCCTCTGTCAGGTACCCCATCATCGATAATTAACTGCATGACGATATCTTGGGCGGTATTTGGCCCGTAGCTGATATTTTCCCCTGCCGTAGTTTGCCAACGACCATAGCGACTGATACGAGTCGCAGGATTGCTACCATCGCTACCACTGTGACCTGTTACACCTTTTGGACCTTGGTCTTTCACATGGTCTTTGGCACCCAAGGACATACCATGAGATGATTTTAAAGCGCCTATAGGACGGGCTTTTTTGAGATAGGCTAGAGCCTCATCAACAGCTTTAACTCCCTCATTCGTTCGCAAAAAGACATTATCAGAAATTTTGACGCGGTTACCTTGGAAACGCTTTCGATAATTTTGCATAATGGGAATGTACGACTTGGGATTTGTTCGCACCTTGTTCGTCTCCACTATCACCTGTTGTTCCAAAGGTGAGAGGTTATTTGCCTTCGCCAACAAAAAAGTCGGATTTGTTTGTGAAACCCCTATTGGGGGGGAATTTGTTGGAGATTTTGCAACAGATAGGCTAGAAAAGCTGGTTAACAGAGCGATCGGAAAAAAGACCCAAGATGCGATGCGACGCATTGATTACCTCACGATTTTTGTTCTAAAGGTTTAGTTAATTGACGTAGATGCACCCAGATTGTCTGGGGGATATGTGTTCGTTGTAACCTTTAAAACTAAAAATCGTAAAGAGTAAGTTTACTCACATCTGTGCCCGTCCTTATTTGGGGTGGGCACCGAAGCCCACCCCACAAGATTGGAGAATTTATTTATTGGAAGTCCCTTGGGTAAGAATATTGTTAATCTTGCTCAGGGCGATCGCCACTTTAAATCTTGAACTAATTTTGGATAGTTTGGTGATACCAGCGACGGAATAGTAAAGTTGCTTTATCGGTTGGTACATTACACTCTTCGGTTGTGGCAGGAATTTCTCCCTTCTGGGATTCAATTACAAGCCGATCTTCAACAATCGGTTGAATAAATTCGTTAGCGATAGAGGTTTGCGATTGAGGATCGATGTCACCTAACATCAACATCGCGAATATGTATCGTGTTTGATGCTCGTTCAAGGGTACAGAAAACTGATGGATGCGAAGAGGTATCCCCATCTCATCAAATTTAAACACAACGAGATTGGGTTGAAACCACTCAAATGAGAAGCCAGACGGGATGTTGTGAAAACGATTAAAAACCTGAGCCCCTTGTTTTGTTTGCTGAATTTGGAACTCAACAATGCTTTTTGCTTCAAGTGCTGGCTGACCAATTTCACCACCAAAGGAATTGCGATGAACAAACGGAATATGAAGATAATCCATCCCATTCTCAACTATGCGTGTCCAGTGAGCATTCCAAACTTCGTGGTGAATAATATAGGACTGTTCTGGTTGCAGTAGGCTCTCTGGAAGATTCAACTCCTTATACTCCCCTCCTGTAAACACCCACACTAACCCCAACCCTACAGGGGCAAACCCTTCACCTGCATCAAGTCCAATTCCCGCTCAAATATTTCATCAATTGGCAACATTTCCCCTGCATCTGTCATAAATTTATGGTCTTTTGTTGCCCGAATAATTGAACCATCATCTAAACAATATTCAAAAACTTCTTGTTGTCCCCGATTGTGCCACTGTCCTATGGGTTGAGTGTAAATATTTCCGTTATTATCAAGACTAAAAACTGTACATTCAATACCTTTTTCAACAATTTCACCAATCGGTAAAAAGCCGTATTCTTCCGTTAAAACCTTTGTATCATAACTCAAACAATATTCGGCAAAATTTAACATTTCGTTGAATAACTTTTCAGCGATTTGTTTGCTAACTCCATTTTTTGCAGAGCCATCGATAAATTTTTCACGCTGCTTTTCCATTTCAGCAACTTTCTTTTTACCCATAGCACGACGCAACAAATCAGCCTGCCCAAGGGTATACCCAGCCAAATCCTGAGCCATTTTCATAATTTGCTCTTGGTAGCAAAGCGTTCCATAAGTTTCTTCTAAAATAGGTTCCAGCAAGGGATGTTGATATTCAACTTTCTCCCGTCCATGCTTGCGATCGATAAAGTGAGGAATCAATCCTGCATCTAATGGGCCTGGTCGATACAATGCCAAAATAGAAGAAATATCTTCAATATTGGAAGGCTTTAAATCGCGTACTATTTGACGCATTCCGGAAGATTCTAACTGAAATATTCCTTCTAAATTACCTTCTTCTAAAAGTTTATAAGTCTTTTGCACCTCGTTAGGTAAAGTTTTATGGTCACCTTTAGCTAATATTTTCTGCGCTCTTCTCTCTTGCTTAGTTATCTCATATGCGTCTAATTTAAATCCGTGATTTTCCTCAATCAAATCAATGGCTTTCTGAATCATCGTCAAATTCCTTAAACCCAGAAAATCCATCTTTAACAAACCCAGAGATTCTATATCTTCCATAAAATACTGGGTAATCACGGAGCCGTCATTATTTTTTTGTAATGGCACAAGTTGGTCTAATGGTTCGGCAGAAATCACCACACCGGCTGCATGAACGCCAAAAGTTTTGTTAGTACCTTCAATTCGCATTGCCATATCTAGCCAATGGCGGACATGGGGTTCATTCTCATATTTTTCTTTAAACTCAGGTGCTGGTGTTTTATCAGAAATCATCACCTTGAGTTTAGTTGGTTTCCCCCGCACGACGGGAATCATCTTCGCCATTTTGTCTGATTCGCCATAAGGAATATTCAATACCCTAGCGACATCTTTTAAAACAGATTTGGATGTGAGACGGTTAAAAGTAATAATTTGAGCAACTCTTTCTGTGCCATATTTCTCAGTGACATACTCAATCACCTTATCCCGTTGTTCGATACAGAAATCTGTATCAATATCAGGCATAGATTTCCGTTCTGGGTTGAGAAATCTTTCAAAGAGTAGCCCATGATGTACTGGGTCGATATTAGTGATGCCCATCGTATAGGCAACTAGAGAACCTGCTGCCGAACCGCGACCGGGACCAACTGGAATCCCATTATCTCTGGCAAATTTGATGTAATCCCACACTACTAAAAAGTATGTGGAAAAACCCATTTGCTGAATCATTTTTAGTTCATATTCCAGTCTTTCTTTATAGACTTGATCGACTTCATTTTTCGATTTGCGATTTAACTTTTCTAAAAGTCCTTGCCAAGCAATTTCTTCCGCATAAGTATCAGGAGTATAACCGGATGGGATTGCAGGGGTAGGAATGCGAGGCTCATCCATAATGTGGTAAAGCTCGACTTTATCGGCAATTTCTTCAGTTGTGACTATCGCTTCCAAGATAACGTCATCGGTTAAATGGTCGCGGAATAGCTGCTTCATTTCTTCACCGGATTTCAGATATTCTGTACCTGTATAACGCATCCGGTTATCTTCAATAATTAGTTTGCCTGTTTGAATGCAGAGTAAAGCGTCATGCGCTTCAACGTCATAACAGGAAATGTAGTGGGAATCATTTGTGGCAATAAATTTAATCCCTAACTCCCGCGCAATTTTGACAATTTCTACATTTACAATCCGGTCTTCTGGGAACCCGTGGTCTTGAATTTCTAAATAATAATCATCACCTAATGTATCCTTATACCATTGTGCAACTTTTCGGGCTGCATCCGGTCTACCGCTGAGAATTGCTTGGGGAATTTCTCCACCCAAACAAGCGCTGGTAACAATCAAGCCTTCCCGGTATTCTTTGAGTAATTCTTTGTTGATACAAGGTCGAGAAAAAATACCTTTACCTTGTACACCATTGAGGTGAGATTCTGTTGTTAATTTAACTAAATTTTTGTAACCTTTTGTGTTTTTAGCTAAAACAACTTGATGATATTTAGGACGGCGTTCTTGTTTGGTGATATCGCCGTTAATGATATACATTTCATTGCCAATAATTGGCTTAATATTCTTGCTGCGACAAGTTTTGACCAGTTCGATCGCACCGTACATCACTCCATGATCCGTCAGCGCGATCGCTTTCATACCCAATTCGATAGCGCGATCGACCAACTCCGGTAACTGACTGGCCCCATCGAGCAAACTGTAGTCACTGTGAATGTGCAAAGGTACAAAGGACATAAGCGTTTCCCACTCTAAGCAAACAACATCACTGAACTTCACAAAAAGAAGTAGAGAAAAGTAGAAAGGGAAAGGGTTCCGTTTACCCTTTGACCTTTTTTCGTTAACCTTTACCCTTTTAAATAACAGTGATGGTATTTTAGGTTAACTCAATTTGCGGCCAATCTGAAAACTTGTCTTAATCCGAAATTTCCCTCCCCGGAAGTGATGTTTAATTAATTACGCCACTAAATCAGCACCCCCTAATGAACCAACCAGAGAGTATTCCTTCATCAGAAACCAAGCCCCGTCCTTGGTGGCAGCGTATCCCTCTGACAGTACAAATTCTTATCGCTTTAGTGCTTGCTGTGGCTTTAGGAATTTTACTTGGTGGTGGTAACCCCAGTGCCGCCAATAAGGACTTCATAAATGGTTTAGCAACTCCCGCTGACTTGGTTTTGAAGGCTTTGCGTGCGCTCGCTACACCCTTAATTTTGGTGGCAGTGCTGCATACTTTCATGACTACGCATATTCCCGGTACTGCCGGACGCAAGCTAGCATTACTGCTGATTACCAATACAACCGTAGCAATACTGATTGGACTTTTGGTGGCAAACGTTTTGCGTCCTGGTACTTGGGGGGGGCAGCTGATACCCCCAGGAGATGTGCAAGCAAGCCCTCAAAGTAATCTTGACCCTTGGGGACTCATCAAAGATGCTGTGCCAGATTCTATCCTCAGGCCCTTGGTGGATAATAACGTTATTCAATTGATTGTGATTGCTCTGAGTTTGGGCATTGTCCTGCGAGCGATAAAATCAGAGATGGTCGCTCAAGGCAAGACAGAATACAAGCCAATTGAAGATATTATTGGGGTATTGTTTGATGCTGTAATTCGCGTCCTCAACTGGGTAATTGCTTTAGTGCCTTTAGCAGTATTTGGCATTGTATCAAAAACTGTGGCACTGCAAGGCTTTGCACCATTTCAATCTTTGTTTGCGTTTATTGTAGCGGTACTGCTAGCATTGATACTGCAAGCTTGCTACTACCTCACCAGAGTCAAATTAGAGTCGTGGGTAAACCCGATAAATTTCCTTAAAGGGGGTGCTGATGCCTTCCTGACGGCTTTCTCAACATCATCATCCGGTGCGACAATGCCCGTTACCTTTGAAGTGTTGCAAGAAAAAATTGGTTTGCGGGAATCTTCTGCAGCGTTAGGGGCATTAGTTGGGGCTAATTTCAACAACGACGGTACGGCACTGTATGAAGCGATGTCTGCGTTGTTTATCTCCCAAGTATTGGGACAACATCTAAATTTAGCACAGCAGTTGATTGTCATTCTCACCTCAATTTTTGCGTCCGTGGGTGCAGCGAATATTCCCAACGCTGGATTGGTGACAATGACACTGGTATTCACTTCCGTTGGTTTGCCTACACAGTATATAGCTGTACTGGTGACTGTTGATTGGTTCTTAGACCGCTGTCGGACTGCAATTAACGTGATGGGTGATATGACTGTGAGTACTTTATTGGATGGGAAAAAGCCAAAGTCTCAGGAGTTAGAAAATTAAGAGCTAGAAGTTAGGAGTTGGGAGTTAAGGTGACTAAATCTTAACTCTTACCTTCGCTTCTTCTCTTCGAGACGCTCCGCGAAGAGAAGAAGCGAAGGAAAAACGATTGATTTCACAGCTTACACCTTAACAGCCGTAGAGTGAGGAGTTATATTACAGCACTTTGCAAGTAAATGAAGTACACCCCCTCCCCTTGGCATACGGGGAGGGTTGGGGAGGGGTATTTCTGTACCTCACAAAGTTGAAATTTGCTGTATGTCCGGGAAATCAATCATAATCAGGACTTACGATATTGTCACAAATCATCGAAGCGAAGAGACGCTACAAACCATAATTTACCGTACAGTATTTATCTAAGCGTCACACACCCTACGGTTATTAATGTGCCAGTTACGTAAGTCCTAATAATAAAAAATTGTAAAATTCTGTAGAAACGTTACATATAACGTTTCTACAATGTTGGTAATTAACCGGACATGATATGAAGAGTTGTGATTTATTCCCCCCACACCCTAGAAGGGTGGGGCTATACAAACCAAGCCCACCTGCGTGGGCTATTAATTGCATCTTCATACTATTTGGTATAACTCTTAACTCCTAACTCATAATTCCTAACTCCTAACTCCTAACTCTTGTTAACGTCGCACTCTTTGGCCCAACAACGTTTTAAGAGCTTAATTCTATGAAGATAAGCAAAACGGCTGGGAATTAATACAAATTTACTATCAGAGCTAAATAAAGGCTGGTTAAGATATTGCCACAGCGGAAATCTTAGGTTGTTGTCTTCTGGTGTCATAAGAAAAATAAAATAATATAAAAATGCGACTGCGCAGTAGTTGGCATCTTCTTTGAAAGATGACATGTACTGAGGTACTAGTTAAAGATTACACATCGTATGCGCGATCGCCCTTGTGGCAATTGCGGAATATTAAGGTATCGATTGCTAAAATTTCAGAACCCCTACCCCCTACCCCGCGATCGCGTAAGTCTCATAAGAGGATGTTTTAAAAGTCGAAGGTAGTAAAAAATTAAGCTAGTCGTCTAACCATGATACGAATCATCGCTATATAAATAAAAGCCTCGGAGGTTTCGGGTAGCCGTTCATAATCCTTGCTCAAACGCCGACACCAATTGAGCCAGCCAAATGTCCTTTCCACTACCCACCGCTTTGGTAATAAGACAAAACCCTTTTTCTCCAAAAGTCTAAGGACAATTTCCACAATCCACCGAAATACATCCATTACCCAGTGGATAAAATCTTCTCCTCGATACCCTCCATCCATCCAAATTGTATGTAAGCAATGCACGCGAAGCTTGCGCGACGCCTTGCGGCGTTCGCCCATACAATGAACTCGGTTGAGTACTTTTTTGTCTCCTTGACGGATATACTTTTGTCATTTGCTCACTAGGTGCTGGTTTCTACAAATCTCAGCTTAAACCTTGTGAGCTTTTTTTTACGATCCTCCCCCACTTTTCAAACATCCTCTAAGTACTTTATTTATTTTGCGGATTTGAGATAATGTTTTGATAGATGAACTTATTTTCTATAATTAGACCAATCAATGACACAGATTATTCTTGAAAATCTAGACCCGATTGTGGTTGAGAAACTCCAAGTCCGTGCTACCCGCCAAGGTAGGAGCTTGATAGAAGAACTTAAAGCTATTGTAGAAGAAGCTGTACAGTTTGAGAGCTTTCCGAATCAGCAAGAAACTATGCATGAAGCGAGAGAAAGACTAGCAAAAGTAAGGCAACAATATCAAGGACGAACTTTTAGAGATAGTGCTGAACTATTACGCGAGGACCGTCAACGTTGAATAAATTTGTTGTCGATGCCAATGTTGCAGTTAAGTGGGTTTTACCGGAAATTCATGCAGAGGCTGCATCACGCCTATTAAATAGCGATTATACACTCTTAGTACCAGATTTTTTCTTTTCTGAAATTGGAAATATTTTTTGGAAACAAGTTCGGTTTGGTACAGATACTCTGGAAGAAGCTAAATTGAATTTTAACCAGATTGCCATTACTGATATACAAATTTATCAGTCTAAACCTATCTATGATGCAAGCTGGCAAAGATGACTATTTAAAAACTCGCTCTTCAATTTTTACTGGTGAGACAGTAACGATACTCTATGAAAAAATCCAAGCTTACCAAAAGAGTAAGGAATAAATCTGGTAACAGTGATAGCGATTAGTATGCTTCTGGGAGTCAGTTCGCTTTTTGGGTTTTTGGCAGCGCTGTCTTTATCGTGCTAGCTTGTCAGTCTGACATTTGTTTGCCGCATGGGAAATGCTATTGTAGTACAATAGTTCTATATTTAAGACTAGCGATCGCTGGGGCAAAGTAATGAATATAAAATGATTAAAGTTTTACAATATCTCAAAAGGATTCAACAACTGTAAGCCCTCAATCCATTGAAAGTCTCTAACGTGGCGATAATAGCGTACAGCATCTTCCTAGGAGTCAGTTTGCATTTTGGAGTTTGGGGAGTGCGATTGTGTTTATTTGGTACATGAGTTCTATAAGATGAGCGATCGCGTGTTGATGTCGCTTCGATAATTGTGTTCCTCAAAGTTACGTATTTTCCGTCACCTTTGTTATGTACTGGAGAACTGAATCAAAATCTTTGCGGATTTCTGCAAGTTGTTTGACCTAAGTATTTGAAGCTGCGATCGCGTAGCGTACCGGAGGTAATCGCATCTTCTTATACTGCAAACGGTTAATATCTGGACTTTACATCAGAGCATAAAATTGAACAAAAACTCTGCGTACCTTTGCGTTTACCGAGCGCGAGCCTCTGCGTTTAAAAGTAAAGTTCCAAACCGTTTTTAGTATAACAAGAGTGCCATTCGACTTATAGTCCCTGGCTAGCTGCCTGGTAAAATTTATTAATCCTGTCGCCAAAATTACTTAAATCTTTAAACTTGCGGTAACGTGATTTACAACAAAAATGCGGTCTTCCTAATCTTTCGTTTCTATTAAACTCAGCTAATTCCTTAAAAAATTCGTACAAAAAAACGATTACTTACCCATCCTCCATAAAAAGATAAAATCCACCAAGATGTAATGTCTTGGTGGATCTTATTCTTATATATCAGTGGAGCTTATGGGAGTCGAACCCATGTCCAAACTGGGTATTAGTACCCCACTCATTCACAGGTTTAGCCTTTCTGACCCTCAAGGCGGGAATCGTTCCTTATCCCGAACGTAGGATGCTTTGATTGAATCTTAGCTAGCAAGCCAATCAAAGAACTCTTGCTAGAGCTTCCGTTGGGGGTTGGTCTCTAGTCCTTAACGGAGTCAAACCGGAGACGCTCGAATCTGTAAGAGATTTTTAGGCAGCTACTAGAGCTTGCTTACGAGCAAAAGGTACAATGTTGTTCGCATTTACTTTTTTTTTGAGTCTTTGATTTACGAGAGTAAACTCGCTCTCGACCTGTATCATAGAGTAACGTTCGCCAACCTGTCGAAACCATGAAAGCCCCGTGTCTGATACTCCTATATTGTAATACGTTATTTCAGAAATTGCCACAAACTATTTGAGATTTTGCGGAAAGTGCAGCCAGCGCTGTGCCGAGATTCGGTTTCCTTATATCTTACACCTACCCTATAAACCTATGCCTAATCTTCTAGCAACAAGCTAGGGTGTAGTCTAGCCCACGCAGGTGGGCTTTGTACGTATAGCGACACCCTTCTAGGGTGTTGCCGCTTGTTGCAAGATGTGACTTTCCGCAAAATCCACTTTCTCGACTAAGTTAATGCTTCCGCACCACCCACAACTTCTAACAGTTCTTGGGTAATTGCCGCTTGTCGAGCTTTGTTATATTTCAGAGTCAGATTCCCAACCAGTTCGGTAGCGTTGTCACTAGCGTTACTCATTGCTGTCATCCGTGCTGCTAGTTCGCTCGCTGCAGATTCTTGCAATGCCCGCAGTAACTGGTTTGTCAGATACAATGGCAGTAAAGATTCCAGAATCTGTACTGGGTCTTGCTCAAAAATCATGTCACGGGGCAAAACACGAACTTGGGTGGTGACTTTTGTTCGTTCCACTTCAAATTCACCACCACGGCTTGTCAGACGGAAGATTTCATCATCCGCAGCTTCTAAACCTTGAGGATCTAGAGGAAGCAAAGTTTGCACTACAGGACGAGAACTTACTAAAGAGACGAACTTGGTATAAACTAGCTCAATTCTATCTACACCTTCCGACAAGAACAAAGAAAGCAGTTCGTCAGCAACATTAGAAGCTTCTGCTGCTGTGGGGATTTGCTCCAAGCCAGTGTAGGTAGCACTTATGGGCTGCTCGCGACGTTGAAAATACTGAGTAGCTTTTCGTCCGACGATTACAAACTTGTAATCTAAACCTTCTTTTTTGATTTCCTTGGCGCGGTTTTCAGCACGACGGATGACGTTAGAATTATAACCACCGCATAAACCGCGATCGCCTGAAATTACTAACAACCCGACTGTTTTAACTTCACGTTGCTTAAACAGCGGTAAATCTACATCTTCAAAGCGCAGACGGGTTTGCAAGCCATATAATACTTGTGCCAAGCGATCGGCAAAAGGACGAGTCGCTGTCACCTGTTCTTGTGCCCGACGAACTCTTGCGGCAGCCACCAGCCGCATCGCTTCTGTAATCTTGCGGGTATTTTTGACCGACTGAATGCGATCGCGTATTTCTTTTAAATTAGGCATAGTTCTTGAATTTTGAGTTAAGAGTTATGAATTAGGAGTTATGAGCTATGAATAACGGATTATGAGCGATCGGTTTTTAATTAACTTCTCACTTTTCACTCTTAACTCCTCACTCTTAACTCCTAACTCCTAACCAATTACGCTGTTGCCTTGAAGGTCTTCTTGTATTCGGTAATTGCGGTCTTCAACGCTGATTCTTCAGCATCACCCAGAACTTTTTGTGTTCTCACATTTTCAGTGTAATTAGGCGCACTGGTTGTCAAATATTCGCGCAATCCCTTGGTAAAGGTTGTAATTTTCTCTACAGGGATGTCATCCAAATATCCGTTAATACCCGCATACAGAATCGCAACTTGTTCGTATACAGATAGAGGAGAGTTTTGGGGCTGCTTCAAGAGTTCCCGCAGGCGTACGCCTCGTGCCAACTGGTCTTGAGTAGCTTTATCCAAGTCAGAAGCAAATTGCGCGAAAGCTTGCAAATCGTCAAACTGTGCCAATTCCAACTTAATCTTACCGGCAACTTTCTTCATTGCCTTGGTTTGAGCCGCAGAACCTACGCGGGATACGGAGATACCGGGGTTCACTGCAGGACGAATACCTGAGTTGAATAAGTCAGAAGACAAGAAAATCTGACCGTCGGTAATCGAAATTACGTTGGTGGGGATGTAAGCAGATACGTCACCAGCTTGAGTTTCGATGATTGGGAGAGCGGTCATACTGCCTTTACCCAATTCATCACTCAATTTTGCTGCTCTTTCCAACAAACGGGAGTGGAGGTAAAATACATCTCCAGGATATGCTTCCCGTCCGGGTGGACGACGTAACAGCAAGGACATTTGGCGGTAAGCTTGGGCTTGCTTGGAGAGGTCATCATAAATTACTAGGGTCGCTTTGCCCTTGTACATGAAGTACTCAGCCAAGGTAGCACCTGTGTAGGGAGCCAGGTACTGGAGGGTAGCGGGTTCACTGGCGCTAGCAGCAACAACGATGGTATAATCCATCGCGCCTTTTTCTTGCAATGTCTGCACTACGTTAGCGACGGTGGAAGCCTTTTGACCGATGGCTACATAAACACATATGACATCTTCTTCCTTTTGGTTGATGATGGTGTCAATAGCGATCGCTGTCTTACCAGTTTGACGGTCACCAATAATCAATTCTCGTTGACCCCGACCAACGGGAATCATTGAGTCAATAGCGGTGATACCAGTTTGCATTGGTTCGTGTACTGACCGACGGGCAATAATCCCTGGTGCCATAGATTCAATTAAACGGCTTTCGGTGGTTTTGATGTCACCTTTACCATCAATTGGACGACCTAAAGCATCCACAACGCGCCCAATCATCGCGTCTCCCACGGGCACCTGAGCAATTTTGGCAGTGGCAGTAACGGTGCTACCTTCTTGGATGTCACGACCGTCACCCATTAACACCACACCTACATTGTCTTCTTCTAGGTTGAGTGCGATGCCAACTGTACCATCTTCAAACTCTAGAAGTTCCCCGGCCATAGCCTTTTCTAAGCCATAGACACGGGCAATACCGTCACCTACTTGGAGGACGGTACCAACGTTAGCAACTTTGACTTCTTGGTCGTATTGCTCAATTTGCTGCTGAATAATGCTGCTGATTTCGTCAGGTCTGATGGAAATGCTCATAGGTCTATAATTTTTCTTTAGAGAAGGAGTAGAAAATTAAAGTTATGAGTTATGAGTTATGAGTTATAAATTTTCCAGAGGTATAGTCTTACTTCTGTACATGAGTTATTTAGTCATGAGTTGAAGAGTTTTTCGTGATGAGTTGAACAATTCTTTTCAAATTCCTAACTCCTAACTCCTAGCTCCTAACTCCTAACCCCTAACTCCTAACTCCTAACTCCTAACTTATCAAGAGCCGCTTAAACGCAAAGAAAGGCGGCGCAGTTGACCTTGCAAACTCGCGTCAATGACCTGAGAGCCAACTTTGATAATTACACCACCAATCAAGTCTCGGTCAATTTTGGAGTCTAGTTCTACAGAGCGAGCATTGGTCATCGAAACAACATGACGCTTGACTGATTCTTTTTGCTCGTCTGTTAGAGGAACTGCCGAAATAACTTCCGCTAAAACAGTTTGGTTTCGTTGCCGCAAAAGCCCTAGATATTGCTGACAAATACCGTCCAACAATGAAATGCGTCGTCTATCTACCAGCAACATCAAAAAATTACGGAAGTAAGTATTAGAACCCTCACCAAATACTTGATTGATGACAGCCTTTTTGTTTTCAGCCGCAATAAATGGGTTGGCAAAAAAGTTGCGCAACTGTTCGCTTGAGGATAGTAAACTCAGCAAGGAACGCGCATCTTCGCCGAATTCCTCCGTGAGGTTATTCGACCCCGCGACTGACATCAGAGCCTGTGCGTAAGGCTGGGCGATTTCAGCTAATGCTATCTTGCTTTTCATCCCTAGACTCCCAGTAGCGCAATGCTGCGGTCAATTAATGTTTGTTGGGCATCATCGGCAACTCCTGTTTGGAGTTCCGACTCAACTTTTTTCAATGCCATTGCGACTACACTAGAACGTAATTGCGCGATCGCTTTATCCCGTTCTGAGTTTAAATCCGCAGCTGCTGTTTCTTTCATCCGTTGCACATCCACAGCTGCAGCCGCTAATATTGCTTCTGTTGCTTTCACAGCATTCTGTTCTGCCACTTTTTTGATGTTTTCAGCTTCAGCTTGAGCTTGGGCTAATTTCTGCTGACCAGCGGCAAGAGATGCGGCTGCATCTTTAGCACGTTGCTCTGCACCTTTTATTGCTGTTTCAATCTTTAAACGGCGTTCTTTTAAGGTTGTACCTAGAACTTTCCGCCCGAAAATTAGCAGCACACTAATAATAATGGCAAGGTTAATCAGGTTGGTGTCATATATGTTGGTATTTAAACCAATACCACCTTCTCCTGCCTCTGCCAATTCACCCCCGACGGCGCTGGCTTGGGCCATCAACAGTAAAAAACTAACCATGATTCTTCATCCACTACTGCGCTGCCAAGGCTGTTTTGTTTGTTAGTTGTTATTTGTTGGTTGTTATTTGTTAGTTGTTATTTGTTGGTTGTTATTTGTTGGTTATTTAACCACTAACCACTAACCACTAACCACTAACCACTAACCACTAACTCCTAACTCACGACTATTTATATTACCGCCGACTTACCAGATCGGCTCCTAAAAGCTTCTCTAGTATTTGACGACTTAAGGAATCCACTTCTTTCTCTAATGAACTTAAAGCCTGCTGTTTTTGCTGCTCAATTTCACTAGCTGCTTGTTCTCTTTGAGCTTGGGCTTCTTTCTGTGCTGCAGCTATTTTAGTCGCAGCTACTTTTTGCCCTTCAGCTTGAGCTTGAGCGATCGCTGCTTGTGCTTGCTTTCTTGCTCCTGCTAGCTCTTGCTCGTATTGTTGTGCTAATTTTTCTGCTTTTGACAAGCGTTCTTGAGCTTCTAACTGATTGTTGCGGATATACTCGTTCCGCCCATCAATAGCCGCGCCCAGAGGCTTGTAAAAAGTCGCATTCAAAATTAAAGCTAAAAGTAGAAATTGAATTGCCATCAAAGGTAGGGTCGCATCTAAATCAAACAACCCCCCTTCTTTAGCAACCTTTTCTACGGCTAATAACGTTATCCAGTGTGTCATGGTTGCTTAGTATCCTCTCAAAAGCGAAAAGGAAGAGTCATCACCAGAGTTATGAGTTAATGAGTTATGAGTTATGAATTCTACTCTTAACTCCTAACTCTTAACTCAAAGACTCCTAATCGGTTTTACGCGAAGGGGTTGGCAAACAGCAATACTAGCGCAACTACTAGACCGTAGATGGTTAGCGCTTCCATGAATGCCAAAGAAAGCAACAATGTACCGCGAATTTTGCCTTCTGCTTCTGGCTGACGAGCAATACCTTCTACTGCTTGACCAGCAGCGTTACCTTGACCAATGCCAGGACCGATTGCAGCTAAACCAACGGCGAGAGCAGCAGCTAATACGGAAGCAGAAGCAACTAATGGATCCATGATATTTTTTCCTTACTGTATACGTCGAATGAATGAGTCTTGAAGAAAGTAAATTTCTTAGTTGTTGGTTGTTGTTTGTTAATTGTTGTTTGTTAGTTGTTGTTTGTTAGTTAGTTGTTAGTTGTTGCTTATCTCCCAACACCTAACTCCTAATTCCTAACTCCTAACTCCTAACTTCTAACTCCTAACTCCTAACTCTTCACAACTAATGGTGTTCTTCGCCGTGATGGTCTTCCATCGCTTCACCAATATAAGCAGCCGCCAAGGTTGCAAAAATCAGTGCTTGAATAGCGCTGGTAAACAGTCCCAAAGCCATTACTGGCAGTGGCACAAATAGAGGCACTAGTAATACTAAAACGCCCACTACCAATTCATCTGCCAAGATGTTACCGAATAAACGGAAGCTTAGGGAAAGGGGTTTGGTGAAATCTTCAATAATCTTGAATGGCAACATAAATGCCACAGGCTGGACATAGTTGCCAAAATACCCCAATCCCTTTTTGCTGAATCCAGCGTAAAAATACGCCAAAGATGTCAACAAAGCTAAAGCCACCGTTGTATTTATATCAGCAGTCGGAGCGCCTAATTCGCCTTCTGGAAGATGAATTAGCTTAAAAGGAATAAGTGCCCCTGACCAATTTGACACAAAAATGAACAAAAACAAAGTGCCAATAAAGGGCACCCAAGGGCGATATTCTTTTTCGCCAATCTGGTTTTTTGCCAAATCCCGAATAAATTCTAGGGCATACTCCATCAAGTTTTGTATGCCACTAGGAATTCGCTTGACGTTACTGCTTGCTAACAAAGAAACTAGCACTAATACGCCAATTACAAACCAAGACGTGAGAAACACTTGACCGTGCAATTTAAAATTGCCTACTTGCCAGTACAAATGTTTTCCCACTTCCAATTCGGCAAGGGGAACAGAATTAAAGACGTTCAGAAAATTCACCATTTTCTTTCCAAATCGATCGTTTCTCCAATATTAACTGGAGAAGAGGTACCAGTTTAGTTTGTGGATTTTTGGCCTTAGTTTCCAGTTTGGATCTTCCATTTGGAAAAATTCCGTTCCCGCAAAACTCGTGTTGAGCTTTTTAAGGTTATGGGAGCTTTGGCGTGTCAGAGACAAATGAGATTCTGACTACATAGATGAAGAGTGTTGCTTTGTAGGTGAGAAATCCCAAAAATATGGGCAATATTTGCAATTGATTCCACCGCGATGCGATTAGAATTATTACAAATAATAGAGCTAACCGAGTTTTACTCAGCGACTGTTTTTCTCTGCCCAAGCCCTCAACATCTTTTGCCAACGTCCTCAAGTAAACCACACCTGTAAATGCCCCAAGCAAATAATTCAGGGCGATGTTCAGGGAGTAAGCAATCCACACAGACACAAAGATTATCCCCGTCAGGACAAGTGTGGTTAACAGCAACTCCTGATAGAGTTGATAAAACTCTCGCATAGACTCCACCGGTTCTGAGTTCTCAAAACCAGCTTGAGCATCTTGTCCTGTCGTTGGTGTGGGTTCAGTTGATTCGTCTGACAAGCTCACGGGAATTCAAACCAGTACAGCTAATTTTGTTGTTGACTGCACGTTCAACCAGCCCAATCTTATCACGCCCTGGTAACAATACTTTAGAAATAAACAATTAACTTCTTGTGCAGTTTCAAAAGAAAAAAACAATTAATTCCTTATCAAATTTTATTGACAGGGAACATGAGGAGGTGCTAAAGGTCGCCTAAGCGTCGCAGTTCCCGAATCGCACTACCTGTGTTGTCATACATATATTTTCGCATTCAGTCCTATCTAACTGTATGCTCAGTTACAAAAATGGATTTAACCCATATCCAAGACGCTATAACGCTACTAATGGCAAAAATCATCTTGTAGGATAGGCAAGAGGTCTGTTCTCCCAGATGTGTCCGGTGGATTTTTGGCAAGTGTCCGGTGGATTTTCGGCAAGTGTCCGGTGGATTTTGACAAGTGTCCGGTGGATTTTGACAAGTGTCCGGTGGATTTTGGCAAGTGTCCGGTGGATTTTTGGCAAGTGTCCGGTGGATTTTTGGCAGGTGGGACGCTGTGACGCAAACAAGAGTCCAAGCCCTAAAGATTAAAAATTATGAGTGATGAGCTTCTTGACATTACATTAATTCTGCCAAGACAAAACAAAAACTAAGTTGTTCTTCTAGTTACACTAGAAAGAGTAGCTATCATTTCCGCATTGTCAATGGGACTAGGTAAATGTACAGAAAACCCCATTTTAAATGCTCGTCCGCGTTCATAATAATTGTCAATAGGAACCGTCGCAACCATAGTAAATTGACTTGTTAGTGCTGCCACGAGCGCAGAATCTTCCGCAATGGGTATCGCACTTCTTGATTGTTGTTGTATTTGTTTTATTTTTGCTATCAACAGTTGGCTATTTGCTTCGTCTAAGATAGAAAAATCAATTAATAATACATCAGGATAATAACCATCTAATAAAGTCAGCATTTCCCTGACGGATGTTGCTGATACTACAGTTGCGCTGTATTCTTCCAGGATTAAGGGTAGCGATCGCGCTTCAGATACTACCAAAACTCGCACATTATCCAAACGACAGCCACCAAATTGATAATTTTCCTTGTGATGCTTTCCCCATTCACACATCAATTCGGTAATTGGAGTCAGAGTTTGCCCGTGAGGAGTTAAAAAATACTCAACGCGAGGGGGTGACTCTCGGTAAGATTGTCTAGTAATTAAACCATCTGTTTCTAATTCTCGCAGTTGTTGGGTTAATACTTTCTGGCTAATAGGCGGAATCAGTAATTTTAACTCACTAAAACGCCTTGCATCTCGCCGCAGCCACCAAAGGATAACACATTTCCACTTGCCGCCAATCGCTTCAATTGTTACTTCTACTGGGCAAGAATATTTTCTGTCAATAGTATCCATTTGGTAACTTTTAACCGCTTATGTTATAAAGTCAGAGCTTGTAAAAGTTGTACAGATAACAATAAATCTCCTTCTTTTCCCTTTCAAAACAAGGGGGGAAGGTTCTGATTGTCATATCTATATTAAACCCAGAGGTATAGCTCAATGAGTGAAAATATTTGTGCAGTGGTGGGAGTTGGTTCGGGATTAGGATTAGCGATCGCAGAAGTTTTTGGGCGACACGGGTATTCGATTGCAATGCTGGCTCGTCGTCCTGAAGCTCTCACAGAGTATGAAAAAACCCTACAAAGTGCCAACATCCAATCTCGTGGGTTCAGTGTTGATGTAGCTGATACAACATCATTAGTTAATACATTCAACCAAATAGAGCAAACAATGGGCGCTGTCAATGTACTAATTTACAATACCGCAGCCCCCAGACAAAGCAAGGGAATGACGACTACCGCAATGGAGCTAATTCAAGATTTTCAAGTAAATGTAGTGGGAGCGTTAACTTCGGTGCAGCAAGTTGTACCGCAAATGAAAGCAAGGGGAGGCACAATTTTGCTCACAGGAGGAGGATTTGCGCTGTCACCGTATCCTGACTTTACTTCGCTGTCGATCGGTAAAGCCGGAATTCGCTCTTTAGCATTGAGTTTGGCACAGGAATTGCGTGGAGATAATATCCACGTTGCCACTGTTACTGTTTGCGGTACTATCGGGCAGGATGAGCATTTTGCACCTGACGCGATCGCACAAGTTTACTGGGATTTACATAGCCAAGAACAAGCTGCTTGGCAACAAGAATATGTCTATAAATAGCTCATTCGTTAACATGAGGATTAAACAAGCATGACATCCCAATTACCACCACTTTATCAAAACGTTCCGATTGAATTAGTTCCAGCGAAAACAATTACATTATTTCCCATCAATACTTTCATTGAAAACATTGTTATTACCGCCGATGGTACATTATTTGTCAGCAACCACGAAGCCGGAGAAATTGTACATATCTCTCTTGATGGTACTCAAAGAATTCATGCCACTTGGGAAAGTAAAATAGCTGGGTTAGCTATTGCCAATGATGGCAGTCTAATTGTGACTGCTTGGAATGCTAGCGGTACACCTGTAGTTTTACAAGTGTCAACCGAAGGTAATATCGAACTATTAGCAACGCTTCAAGAAGCAATCTTTCTGAATGGCTTAACTTGCTTACAAGACGAACGTTATTTACTTGCCGATTCATTTCGTGGTGCTATTTGGGAATTTAATTTAGCTGACAAAAGTACTAAAATTTGGTTAGAACATCCAATGCTTGCCCGTAGCAATTCTGAAAGTCAAATTCCTGCAGTTAACGGTTTAAAGTTTTTTGATGGTTATCTGTATGCATCTAACACGGAAAAGCAATTAATTCTGAAGATTTCTGTAGATGCTTCAGGCAATCCCAGCGAACCAGAAGTTTGGGTAACGAATAATAATATTGATGATTTTGCGTTTGATGTCGATGGTAATCTGTACGGTGCTACCCACATTTTTAATAGTGTTGTGAAGATTACTCCAAATGGTAAGACAATAACTATTGCAACTGCCGAACAAGGAGTAATTGGAAGTACGGCTGTTGCATTTGGACGTACTGAGAATGACAATACTTTTATTTATGTGGTTGGCAATGGTGGAATGTTTTTACCTCCACCTACAGGAATTGTACCTTCAGGAGTGGTTTGTTTAGATGTTGGCAAAAAAGGTTTAATAGGGGTGTAGAGTTACAAATGATGTTGAAGTAAGGACCGAAGTTGGAAGAAGGAATAGCTAATAAAAATGCGCGTTCTGAGTTTAGAGCTTCAGTAAAAAAAATGTTTTTCGAGTCCTTTGTAGCGCGTTCACGTAGTGTCTCGCAGAGAAGAAAAACAGTGTCCTTGTTTCAATCCCACATGAGTACTCATGTGGGTACTTCTTCCTTCTTTCTTCGTGAACTGACTTTTCCAACATATTGTCACGTTTTCAATAAAATATAATGGGATGAGCATTCTCTGGCTATCCCACAATAGGTACATAAAATCTAGGTTTATAAACCAAAGGATTTTTAGCTGCACCATATTGGTTATGAAATTTTTTTGATCATGGACTAATTGAAATACAAAATGTATCACGATCCCAGCGACCCACCCGTTACAATCTGCGTTTTACGAAGTGCTAAACCTGGAAAACAAAAGGAGTTTGAACAAGTTGTTTCTAGTATGATTGCGTCAGCGATGGAATTTCCAGGGCATTTGGGAACGAGTACTTTTCGTCCTATCGATGCTGATAACCCAGAATATCGAATTATCTTCAAATTTGACAAAATCAGCAACCTCAAGCGTTGGGAAGAATCTCAAGTGCGGCAACGGTGGTTAGAGTTGGTAGAACCATTATCGCAAGGAACTGCAAATGTAGAGAAATTGACCGGGCTGGAAACTTGGTTTACGTTACCTGCAAAAAAAGCAATTGTTCCACCACCTCGCTATAAGATGGCATTGATTACTGGATTAGCAATCTTTTGTTTGATTAATATTATTAATTTTCTATTTGCACCAATTTTAAATTCTCTCCCACCCTTAATTCGGTCTTTTGTACTTATTACCTGTCTTGTGTCGCTGATGACTTATGTTGTTATGCCGCAAATGACAAAATTATTTGCTAAATGGTTATATCCACGTCAGTAAATAATCAAAGTTCCCTTAACTGCGAGTCAACATAATCACCTGTTGCTTCAGCAATTTACTCACCCCATCTACCTCAAAGTCAACACCCGCCAAAATCTCTCCCACCGTCGCTTGACCATCGCATTTTTGCAAAAACTCAACCTCGGCTTCAGACAAGTTAATTACTTGATAATCGTAATTAAATATACACTTACTAGGAAAACCATCAATACAAGGATTTCGCTCTGGTATCGCTGCTAAAAGGTTATTATCTGCTGTCCAATCGGCTTTGACTAAGGGAGGACGACCAAGGAAAAACTCGTAATGGCTTACCTCCGGGTCAAGTAATTCTATCAAGCGATAAAGTTCGCGCGATCGCAAATGTGAGGCCCGTTCCATCAACTCAGGTGCTTTGTCCAACAATCTATCTAATTGCCAAAAACTTGCATTCGAGAAGCCTAAAAACTCCAACTCGGAAGCATCTATTAACTCAAACAGCGTCTCAATATTGTAGTCAACTTCTTGGGGATGAACGTACATATCGGCAAAACATTCATCCCGCTTATTTTCCATTGCCCAACGTTGCTGTTCGTACTTGACAAGACGGTTGTTTTGTGGTAATGAAGAAAATATTTGCCGTCCGACTTGCACGCCATCGGGATAATCGCCACGTTTGTCACCTTGGAGGAGTGCGATCGCCTTTTGCATGAGTTGAATTTCCCAACGTCCCAACTCACCGTAGACAAAAATGTGCATTAAGCCACCAGGGGCTAATTTTTTCGCTAAGGTTTGAATACCGCGAATCGGATCGGGTAAATGATGGAGAACCCCTACAGAATTTATGAAATCAAATTCTCCCGGCAATTGTTCCAGATCGTAAAGGCTGAGGTGGTGGAACTCGACACGATTGGCACCAGAACGTTTGCAGCGTTCTTTCGCAACTTCCAGAGTCCCTGCGCTCAAGTCAATTCCGACAACCTGCGCTTGTGGGTTGAGATGCACTAAGTATTCAGTACTGACACCAGAACCACAACCAGCATCAAGAATGCGGATGTCTTGCTTTGGGGCTTTTTGTCCCGTACAGAAATTATAAGCAGCTAGCCAATTCCAGCGCCAGTTATAGCCTGGAGGTGGTTCATCTAGGAGCGGTTCTGGCGGAAACGGGTAAGTGTCGTAGAGTTTGGCGACTTTAGCGCTAATATTTTGAGAGTCGGACATGGTTCGAGTAACATTGCGGCATTCTTGAGTTTATCGTTTATCGTAGTGTCCAGATCCCCAACTTCTTTACGGATGCAGAAGAGCGAATAGTAGGTCTGACCCCTCAATGAGGATCGAAACAGTTCTCTCGCATACCATAACGCCCTTATTTAAACATCACATTGGTTCGTTTGGCAAAATTTGGCGTTCTTAATTTCGTCTTGTAAATTATTCAAAGAAATTATTTGTATATTTGTCCCATTTTGCACTTGAGCCGTAATATAACCATAATTTTTACCCTGATAAAAGGAGTCTCTACCAACTTTGCTGATAAATTTCGCACTACGGAAATCATTGCTCACTCTGCTTCCATAGATATCTTGAATCAATTTGACACCCTTGGCATTATTGACGGCAAATTTAATGCTAGTGTCACCACTGACTGTGATTCCTTCTTTTTTTACAACACCATTTTCTGAAGGAACACTTACGTAAAAATACAGATTATTCTTAGTTCCGTCGTAACCATTATTAAACTCACTGTTATACTTCAATGCTGGTAATTGGGGTTTAGTTTTCGCCCACTTAATGACACTGTTAACATTCTGTCCTGGAAGCGCTTGGACGGGAGTAGTAGCCAAAATCACTGCAATAACCGACAATCCAGCCAAGTGCAAACGTAGAATTGTATTAGAATCAAACATTTTTTTTATTGTATACCAGTGTTAATTAGCTACAGTCGGCGCATCTCTATTTTCGGAATTATTCTGGATAAAATTTTGCTTAAACTCCACAACACTCTTTCAAGGGAGTAGAAATTTTATCAAACATCACATTGATTAGTTTGGCAAAATTTGGTGGATTTTATTTCATCTTGCAACTTTTTCACAGGAATAATCTGGAAACTTGAGCCTCCGGAGTCATCGCTGGCTGTGTAGGCAAACTTCTGTCCTTGATAAAAATGCTGTCCGCGAATTTTTGTGACTAGCCGAGAATTTTTGAAGTCATTGGCAATGCTGACATCATAGATATCTTGAATCAATTTGATTGCCTTAGTACTTTTCTTCGCGAATTTCAAATTGCGGTCATCACTTACTTCAATTGATTCTTGGGTAACATTCTTCCCAAAAGCAGTCCCGACAAAAAACCTCAAATTGCCCTTTGTGCCGAAATAAGTTGAGGTTTCATCACCATATTCGAGGGTTGGTAGCTGGGGTCTGCTTTTCACCCACTTCAATACGGTGTTACTACTTTGTCCTGGGAGTGCCTGAGCAGGAATAGTAGCCAAAATAGCCGCGATCGCAGACAGAGTAACCAAGGTCAAACGCTTGATTTTGTTAGGGTTAAACATTTTTATTGGTTAAATACTTAGTATCTTTTAGTTAAAAGGTAACTTATCCATCTACTGGATGTCACTAGATGAAATTTACATTTTGCCCACACTCCCCTAGTAGCCCATGTCATTAATTTTGACTTTGTTGTGAAGGTCAGATCCGCGACAACTTTTACGAAGTCGCGGATCTAGCAACCGATCAGAACTTTTGGCATGGAGTACTAGATACAAAACTTAGATTGGTTCTCAGGGAAACCAGAGCAGATATATCTCAGAATTGTTACAACTAAGCCACAGTTTCTACATACTTCTTAATAAATCCCCGCCAGATACTAAAAAGGTTCTAATCTAAAAACTGAATGGGTTATTTTTTTGCTGTTTTGAAGGCGACACACAGAACGCATAACTATACCGAAGTGTCAAGCCTCCAAGCGACCCAGACTTAACACATAAACGATTATTGATGGGAGATTTGAAATCCGATGAGTGTTAAGGCAAGTGGTGGAAGCTCAGTTGCGCGCCCGCAACTATATCAAACGCTAGCTGTATCAACAATTTCCCAAGCGGAGCAGCAAGACCGCTTTTTGGGAAGAGGCGAATTGAGTGAACTGGCGAGCTATTTTGCATCTGGTGCAAAGCGTCTAGAAATTGCCCAGACGCTGACCAACAACTCTGAGATTATTGTTTCTCGGGCTGCTAACCGGATATTTGTCGGTGGTTCGCCGATGGCATTCTTAGAAAAGCCCAGAGAACCAGAACCAGAAATGGCGATGGCAGGTGCAGCACCGGGGGTGGATTTGAAACGCAGTATGGAATTGGGAACCGTAACCTACGTTGAAAGCCGTGGTGGTTTCTTAGAAAACCTGCGTTCGATTTTTAACTCTTCGCCGAGTGGTCCAACACCAGTAGGGTTCCGACCAATTAACGTCGCCCGCTACGGTCCTGGTAACATGGCTAAGAGTTTGCGGGATTTATCGTGGTTCTTGCGCTACGCGACTTACGCGATCGTTGCTGGTGACCCCAATATAATTTCCGTAAATACACGCGGTTTGCGGGAAATCATTGAAAACGCTTGCTCTGGTGAAGCAACACTGGTGGCTTTGCAGGAAATCAAATCAGCATCGCTTTCTTATTTCCGCAAAGATTCAGAAGCTACAGAAATTGTGTCTCAGTACATGGATGTACTGCTGTCCGAATTCTCAGCCCCGACACCATCGAATAAAGTCCGTCAACGTGATTCTGACGATCAACAAGGTCTACAACTGCCCCAAATTTACTTTAATGCGGCAGAACGTCGTCAGAAGTTCGTGATGAAGCCTGGTTTATCTGCCGGCGAGAAGAATGAAGTAATCAAGGCAGCATATCGTCAAATCTTTGAGCGTGACATTACTCGCGCTTACAGCCAGTCGGTATCTAACTTGGAATCTCAAGTTAAAAATGGCGACATCTCAATGAAAGAGTTTGTCCGCCGTTTGACAAAATCCCCCCTTTACCAAAAGCAATTTTATCAACCATTTATCAACAGTCGGGCACTAGAACTGGCGTTCCGTCACATTCTCGGACGGGGACCAAGTAGCCGTGAAGAAGTGCAAAGCTACTTCTCGATTGTTTCTAAGGGTGGTCTACCAGCGTTAGTTGATGCTTTGGTAGATTCTGACGAATACTCTGACTACTTTGGGGAAGAAACAGTACCTTACCTGCGGGGTCTGGGTCAAGAAGCTCAAGAATGTCGAAACTGGGGGCCGCAGCAAGACCTATTTAACTACAGTGCGCCTTTCCGTAAAGTACCGCAGTTTATCACGACCTTTGCTGATTACGAGCGTCCGCTACCAGACCAACACGTCTATGGTTCCGGTAACGACCCCTTGGAAATTCAGTTTGGAGCAATTTTCCCGAAAGAAACTCGCAACCCCAGCAGCCGTCCGGCTCCTTTTGGTAAAGACACCAAACGCATCCTAATTCACCAAGGGCCTGCAATTTCTAACCAAAATAGCAATCCCAAAGCGCGGGGTGAATTCCCTGGTACTTTGGGTCCCAAGGTATTCCGCCTAGACCAACTACCGGGAACTTTTGCGAAGAGAGCAGGCAAGGGTACTAGTGTCAAATTCTCTGAAAGCTCTACGCAAGCAGTAATTAAAGCTGCTTACTTGCAAGTTTTCGGTCGGGATGTGTACGAAGGTCAGCGTCTGAAGGTTGCAGAAATTAAGCTAGAAAACGGCGAAATTTCCATCCGCGAATTTATCCGCGCTTTGGCAAAATCGGACTTGTTCCGCAAGATGTACTGGACTTCGCTTTATGTATGTAAGGCTGTTGAGTACATTCATCGTCGCTTGTTAGGTCGTCCAACCTACGGTCGCCAAGAAAACAACAAGTACTTCGATATCTGTGCCAAGAAGGGTTTCTACGCTTTAGTAGATGCTTTTATTGACAGTGTTGAGTATAACCAAGCATTTGGTGAAGATACCGTTCCTTACGAACGCTATTTGACTCCCCAAGGTGTGGCATTGCGGCAATTGCGTGTCGGTAGCATCGGCGAGGATATCGGTGTCAGAGTTGACAAGGTAGAAACGCCCATGTTCGTGGAAATGGGTGCTGTTACTGAAAATCGCTCGGAACCAGATATTCAGTCCCGCGTTAACCAAGGTGTTAGCAAGAAGCGCGAACAAACGAAAGTCTTTAAGCTGGTTGCTGGTCTTAACGATAAAGTTGCCCTGCAAACTTTGATTGGTGCTGCCTACCGTCAGGTTTTCGAGCGCAATATTGCCCCATACGTCGTCAAAAACGAATTTACGGCATTAGAAAGTAAGTTAGGGAATGGCGAAATTAACGTTAAGGAATTTATTGAAGCGTTAGGTTGTTCTAGCCTATACCTGAAAGAGTTCTATACTCCCTATCCCAACACCAAGGTGATTGAACTGGGAACCAAGCACTTCTTAGGTCGTGCGCCATTAGACCAGGCGGAGATACGTAAGTATAACCAAATACTGGCGACCCAAGGGATTCGTGCCTTTATTGGGGCGATGGTCAACAGTGCCGAGTATGTCCAAGCCTTTGGTGAAGACGTGGTGCCATACAACCGCTTCTTGACCTTGCCAGCAGCTAACTTCCCCAATAGCCAGAAGTTGTACAACCAGCTGACCAAGCAGAATAATGATGTGGTTGTCCCCAGCTTCGACACTATCAAGCCCAAAATGGATGTGGCGAAAATGCCGATTTTGGGTAAGGCGATCGCAGACTTGGCAGCACAAGCTCGTCAAGTTGATAAGAGCCGACCGCTGTTTGTTCAACTTGGTCGTTCCTACAACGATGGTCGTGGACAATCTGTAGAAGTTGGTGTGGGTACATCCCGCCGCAAACCCGCCCGGATTTACCGGATGACAGTGGGTACAGGTCAGGCCGAAATGCAACAGACAATGAATGCTATTTACTGTCAGGTAATGGACGTATTTAGCGGTCAGGTTCCGAGCTACTTCCGCCGTACTGACCTAGAAAGCAAACTGCGTAACGGAGAAATCACCGTTCGCGAGTTTGTGCGCGACCTCGCTAGCTCCGAAATCTACCGCAAGCGCTTCTATGGACCTTATCCCAACACCAAAGTGATTGAATTCCTATTCCGTCACATATTGGGACGCGCACCAGCCACACAGGCAGAAATTAGGCAGTATAACAAGCTGCTGGCTGATAGCGGTCTGAAAGCTGCTGTAAACGCGATGGTAGAGAGTCCAGAGTACGCACGTTACTTCGGTGAGGATGTAGTGCCTTATAACCGCTACCCATCCCTCCCCGCAGGTAATTACCTCGGTAGCGTCCAAGCAGCGGCTGACTTGGTGAAACAATCCTGGTCTAGCTTGTCTCCCTCTGTGCTAACCGGTCGATATAGCGATCGCTAAAATTTAGTTCTGAGTTCTGAGTCAAAATCTCAGGACTCGGCACTTGGCATACGGTTTAACCTTTCGTAACATTGCTTTAATATCGCGGTTTCGGGAGCGAAGATGAAAAAGAATGTTACAAAGTGTTAAAAACAGTTATAAATGCTCATCATAATGCCCGAAAATATTTCCGGAAGGTAGATGAGTTCTGAAAGCTTTTGTAGTTGTGTTTACTCAAGCTAACCTCACAGGCATAAGTCTGTGAGGAGACAGAATCAGTCAACCTCTCAAGTCCCGCCAGTTTAATTAAATTCTGGTTTCTATTCGTTCTGGAGGAATCCATTAATGAGTATCGTCACGAAGTCTATCGTGAATGCTGATGCAGAAGCCCGCTACCTTAGCCCCGGCGAACTGGATCGTATCAAGAGCTTTGTAACAGGTGGAGAAAAGCGCCTGCGTATCGCTCAAATGCTGACCGAGAACCGCGAGCGCATCGTTAAGCAAGCTGGCGATCAGTTGTTCCAAAAACGTCCTGATGTTGTATCTCCTGGTGGCAACGCTTACGGTCAAGAAATGACCGCTACTTGCTTGCGTGACTTGGATTACTACCTCCGTCTCGTCACCTACGGAATCGTCGCTGGTGATGTTACACCCATCGAAGAAATCGGTGTTGTGGGCGTTCGCGAAATGTACAAGTCTTTGGGAACCCCCATCGATGCGGTTGCAGGTGGCGTTAACGCTATGAAGAACGTTGCAGTAGGCATGATGTCCGCTGATGACGCTTCTGAAGCTGGTTCTTACTTCGACTATCTAGTCGGTGCTATGCAGTAGGGCCTTTTGATTAGCCTGCTGAAATAGAACTATTGCAATACGGTTGGAAATAAGGAAATAACAACATGCAAGACGCAATTACCGCTGTCATTAACTCTTCAGACGTTCAAGGTAAGTACCTCGATACCGGTGCTTTGGAAAAGTTGAAAGGCTACTTCCAAACTGGTGAATTGCGCGTACGTGCTGCTACCACCATCAGCGCTAACGCGGCTGCGATCGTTAAAGAAGCTGTGGCTAAGTCCCTGCTTTACTCAGACATCACCCGTCCCGGTGGTAACATGTACACCACCCGTCGCTATGCTGCTTGCATCCGCGATTTGGACTACTACCTCCGTTACTCCACCTACGCTATGTTGGCTGGCGATCCTTCCATCTTGGATGAGCGCGTGCTAAATGGCTTGAAGGAAACCTACAACTCCTTGGGTGTACCCGTTGGTGCTACCGTGCAAGCTATCCAAGCGATGAAGGAAGTAACTGCTAGCTTGGTTGGTCCTGATGCTGGTAAAGAAATGGGTGTTTACTTCGATTACATCTGCTCTGGCTTAAGCTAAGAGCGAGTTTGCACTTAATGATTTAAGTGTGGCTTGATTAAAGTCTGGAAATCAGTCGTGAGTGTTAGAACGTTTTGCACCCAGTTGTTTTCGGATAATGAGTGTTAGCAGTCTAGTATTGACGCTTGATTTCCAGCCTTTGAATGAATAGATAAAACTTTGCCCGTGCAATTTTGAGATAAAAAAAAGTTTCCATCTTTAACTTCAGGAGATTTAATCCCATGCGGATGTTTAAGATTACTGCTTGTGTCCCAAGCCAAACCCGGATTCGCACGCAACGGGAACTGCAAAATACCTTTTTTACTAAATTGGTTCCTTATGATAACTGGTTCCGCGAGCAGCAACGCATTATGAAAATGGGCGGTAAAATCATTAAGGTGGAATTGGCTACTGGTAAGCAAGGTGCTAATACTGGTTTGCTGTAATTAATATAGAGTTGAATATTTTTTGTAGGGAGTAAAGGAGGGGTCAATGTTGGCCTCTTTTTTTTTTAACGAAGGAAGAAGGAAGAAGTCTAAACGGGTTTAAGTTGCTCACCAAATCGTATCGGTATATATAGAGACTACAATTGATGTTCTTTTATTTATTATCCTTGCTGTTCTTGTTAATACCCCGACCGTTCTCAGAATGTTTCCACCGGGGGATTTTGCGAGATTGCAATGGACGCTGCAACACGCGAAAGTTATTACTGCTGTCAGTGCTGATATGGCGAGGAAGATTCAGCGACTCGGTGGAAGGGATGATGTGATTGTGTTGAAAAATGCGGTGGATACGGAGATTTTTTGTCCATATTCGCAGGGGAATCTCATTGCTAGCGATGCGGGTGGAATTCCTGAGGTGATTTCTCACAGTGAGAATGGTTTTATGATACCGCGTTATCAACTGCACAAGCTGGGTGAGGCTGTGTTGGAATGTTTAGGGATGACAGAGGATGAGAGAAGGAAGATTGGCAAAATGGGACGCGATCGCATTGTTCGGGAACATTCGATAAATCAAGAAAAGCTGCTACTTCAAACCGTAGTTAACCGTTTAATTCCCAATTCTGTATAACGCTCTTTTATTACTCTCATGAGGTCAAATTCATTCTATCTATTACAGCTTTATATACAGGATTAAAGGGTAATCAATGGTAACAAGAATTCGTTTAAATAGGGGTACTGATAATGTACCCGTCGAAGCTAGCATTGTTAATTTGAATAACAAACATGTGGAAGACTTTGAGAATATATGGATGGGATTACTTAGGTTGTATCAACAAGACGATAAATTTTGGGATTTGGAAACAAAGCTCTTGATGATTTCTTCTTACCACAGTTATGAGGGTTATGCAGTCGAATGTAATGACCAAACCGAGGGAGTATTACTACTTGAAACGCAATTACATGGTTCTCAAATTACACCAGGTAAACGCATTGTTTATATCTACTACGTAGCAACGGCACCGTGGAATCGAGAAGCAATTCAACGTCCACCAAAACTTCAAGGTATTGGTACGGCACTACTTTTATTTGCTATAAGTAGAAGTCTAGAGTTGGGCTATGAAGGGCGAGTTGGGCTACATTCTTTACCCGGCTATGAAAAGTTTTATGACAACCGGGGAATGCTTGATTTGGGTTCAGACTCAGATTATGAAAATCTCGTATACTTTGAATACGGGGTGTGGCAACAACGACAACAAGAAGCAGATGAGTCTCAATATGAGTAAGCAAGAAGAAATGAATTATCCAGTTTCCAACCCAATGGATTTGTTATTTGATGAAAATTACCTAAAAGAAGCTGTTGCGGCTGAAGCTCTTGTTGGTGGAAATATTGGCGCTGGACTTGATTGGGGTAATGCGTACCCTAAATTATTGCTCAATTTATCATTACTTGAACGGCTGACCACGCTGCGTGTCTCGCTTAACCGTGAAATTAAGTTAACCATCAATAGCTGGGATTTAGGAGTTGGTATTGAGAAAGCACTCATAGCTGCTCGTGCCTGCGTTAAAGAAAAATTGATATCTCCACCCCCCGAAGTAATTCCTCACCTGTCGCTTGTTCTACAGCAAGATGATTTATACAAAGAAGAATTTATCTCCAATCGAGCAGTCCTGCGATCGCTCCTCAAAGTCCTACTAACCGATATCGATTGGGAAGCGATAGCTATTGCTGCTGCTAACTCGGTACGCGAACAAGTTTTGTCTCAAGTAAGTATGGGTGAAATAGTTTCAGTATAAGAAATTTTTTTCTAACCCCTAATAGGTTTTAAGGGAGTATCCTGATTATACTCTTATGAGATTAATACAGCAGATTTCAAGTGAGTGAAGTACAATTCGGCGGGCTGGAGAGCTTACCCCACAAGAGTTTTAAAATTAAGCACTGTACCTCATTTACCTTAAAAGTGCTGTAAAAGAGCGATAAGCAGCAATCAAAGATTCACCAGCTTGTTTCCAGCGGAAATAAGGGGTGTTTTTGTATAAGTGAAAACATCCAAATCTACACCATTAGGAATTACTCTAATTTCATTTGCAGCAATTCCTCTAGTTTGTAAATAATATGAAGTTATAGTACTTGGAGTTACAATTAAATCTGCTGCTTCCAAGCAAATTTGTTCTTGGGAGTGTAATTTGTGCAAAAGTTCTCTATCTTCTGCAACACCAGGATAGCGATATTTTAATTCTATTGAAGGTAAACCGTTAACCTCAAATATTAATTTATCGCAGTATTGTTGTTTATTTAGTGCGATGGGAAAACCTAACTCCAGTGGCGATTGGTAAAGAATTGGATACAATGCCATCAGAAAATAATGGTAATCGAGCGATATTAACCCAGGTTATGTTATTGCCAAAGAGTTGCGGTCATTTGTCTATGCAAATTTTGATGCAATTATTGTACCGGGAGAGAGGGAAGTACCCTTTGGTGACCTGCCCAATGTGCAATATACAGCACCTTGGTTAATTCGCAATGCTTGGGAATTACCAGATATAAATACAACCCGCAAGTATATTCTCCAAATAGACGAAACTGTAAAAATTATTCTCGTTTGTGCGAGCGGTCAAGCCTCAGAGTTACCTTTTTTTGGTAAACTAACGTTACAATTACAAGAAACTTTTCCCAACTGTGCGGTCAAAATTTTAGCTGCAACAAATCCTGTAGAATGTCCTTTAGATATGTGGGTGCGTCACCATCAGGGAATTGAATGTCTAGCAGCAGCCGATATAGTAGTCGGAAGCGGTGGTTACAATACTGTTTACGAATGTGCTGCTGTGGGTGTACCGTTGGTAGCGTTGGCAAGAAAGCGACTCTACGATCGCCAAGACAAAAGAGCTGCAATAAGTTACCCAGTCAGTAATGTTGAAGGTGCTATCACGAAAGTCAGAATGCTTCTAGAACAGGTAAAATTTCAACAAAAACCGGATGTACTATCTTATGTTAACGGTGCCGTACAAGCAGCAGACTATATTAACTCCTCACTCCTAACTTCTAACTGATTGTGAATTTACGCCGTCTGATTCCATTCTTTGATGATTCCGTTAACAGCTGGGCATTAGAAGCACGACTATTACGCTGGTTAACATTTGTATGGTTGTTTGCAGGGTTGGTAGTACTATTTTCCGCATCCAATCCCGTTGCTGACGCCCGCCATAATGATGGACTGTACTACTTTAAGCGTCAACTACTTTGGGTATTTGTCGGATTAATACTATTTAACATAATTGTTAATCTACCCTTACGTAAAATTTCCGGCATATCCCATTGGTTTATATTTATATGCTTGGGATTAATTATCCTGACTTTAGTCCCAGGATTTGGAAAATCAGACCTTGGTGCAGCGCGTCGGCTCCTTGGCCCAATCCCACTTCAACCCTCTGAATTAATTAAACCATTTTTAGTCTTACAAAGTGCCAGACTTTTCGGTAAATGGGATCTATTAAGTTGGCGGATTCGCGCTCCGTGGCTGGGTATTTTCGGTTTAATTTTATTGGGAATTTTGGCACAGCCGAACCTAAGTACAACTGCACTTTGCGGTATGACTATTTGGTTAATCGCTGTTGGTGCGGGTTTACCTTATAAGTACCTGGGAGGAACCGCATTCGGCGGAGTGTTGCTGGCAGTACTCAGTATCAGCTTCCGGGAATATCAACGCAAACGGGTGATGTCATTTCTCAACCCTTGGGCAGATGCAACAGGAGACGGGTACCAACTAGTACAAAGTCTACTGGCGGTAGGTTCTGGTGGCAATATGGGTACAGGATTTGGGCTTTCTCAACAAAAACTTTTTTACTTACCAATTCAAGATACTGACTTTATTTTTTCAGTATTTGCTGAAGAATTTGGCTTCGTAGGCTGTATGGTGCTGTTGGGAATGCTAGCTTTATACGCCACTTTAGGATTAATCGTGGCGCTCAAAGCTACGAATCCTTTGCATCGACTGGTGGGGATTGGCGTGACAACTGTCATGGTAGGACAATCATTCCTGCATATTGGAGTTACTATCGGTGCCTTACCAACAACGGGATTGCCTCTACCCATGTTTAGTTATGGCGGTAATTCGATGGTTTCTAGTTTGGTATTAGCTGGATTATTGATTCGGGTAGCCCGTGAGAGTAGCGAAGCTGAAGTGGTACCGTTGCGAGGGGAGAATTCTAGCGATCGACGCCGGCGAAAGGCTTTGCAGCAAACAAAACTTTAGCACCTGAAGGCCTTTCCCCCCTGCTAGAGTGCCCCTACCCCCTAGGTGAGAAAATAACAATGGTTACTAAATTAGAAAAAATTATAGAAACGGCATCACCACAACCCCAAGTCATCTCTTTAGAAGAATTTCTCAACCATCCTTTACAAAATATGGAGTGGTTTGATGGTCAAGTTATTCAGAAAACAGGTATGACATTAAGGCACAGTCAAATTCAAGCAAGATTAGCTCGTCTGTGGGGAAACCATAACCTTTCTAGCGGTCAAGGTGGAGAAGTTTATACAGAAGCCCTTTGCCGAACTAACAAACAAGGTCGTCGTCCTGATGTTTCTTATTTAACTCCAGAATTACTAACACTATATGGTAATGCCGCTTCTTTACCCCAATGCTTCCCATTAATTGCAGAAATTGCCTCTCCTGATGATGGTGGTGAAGAATTATTTGCTAAGGCAAAAGAATATTTAGAATCAGGTTGCCAAGAAATCTGGCTGGTTTATCCTGAAAGTTTATGGATTATTATTCTTACTCAAGAACGGCATTTATTATTAACTGTTGGAGAAACTGCGAATACTCAGATTGTTCTTCCTGGGTTTAGCGTGGCTATTGATGAACTATTAGCTTGAGTTCACAGTTTTGCCTTCATCGGAGGTCTGCATAAGCTAAAATTCAAACAGAGTAAGCATTCCCCGCTCTAAAAAACCCATGCTCGAAACTTTGCAAACCCGACTTTACGAACTAAACCAATTTGCCAACGCGATCGTTTCCAATCAACTGACGCACCTAAATTGGTTGAGCATCGGCGTAATTTTTCTAGCTGGTTTGCTCACCAGCCTCACACCCTGCATGCTTTCCATGCTGCCCATCACCATCGGCTACATTGGTGGTTATGAGACCAAAAGCCGCATCCAAGCCGCAGCCCAATCAACTTGGTTCGCTTTCGGATTGGCCACTACTCTCGCAGGGTTGGGCATTATAGCATCTTTATTAGGAAAAGTCTACGGACAGGTAGGAATTGGATTACCAATTATTGTTAGTATTATTGCAATTCTCATGGGCTTGAACTTATTAGAAGCCCTACCGATACAATTTCCATCTTTTGGCGGTACAGAGTGGATTTCCCAAGATTTACCCAAACCAGTGCGATCGTATTTTACAGGGTTGACTTTTGGTGTCGTTGCTTCCCCCTGTAGCACTCCCGTTTTAGCAAGTTTGCTGGGTTGGGTTGCGAATACACAAGATTTGATTTTAGGTGCTGTTTTACTAATTTCTTACACTGCCGGTCATGTCGCACCATTGATTTTGGCGGGGACATTTACTGCTTCGATGAAGAAAATACTAGAATTGCGTCGTTGGTCTGGTTGGATTAATCCTGTTAGCGGTGTGCTTTTGGTTGGATTTGGTGTGATTTCGATAATTTCTCGCATTCCATTAAATTAGGAGTTAGGAGGAGCGGAGTACGGCTGTTAAGGTGACTGAATTCGGAGTCTTAACACTTAATCTTAACTCTTCCCTTCGCGTTCTTTGCGTCTTCGCGGTTAAAAAAAAGATATGTTTTAACCGCGAAGACGCAAAGAAGCGAAGGAAAGATTATTTCACAGCTTACACCTTAACAATATCCCTCTGTTTTCTTTCTTGGCGTACTTGGCGTACTTGGCGGTTAATTAAATAAATATTCTTTAGATGGGAAAGTAATAATTAATTCTCCCTTGTTTCCCCACTCCCCACTAGCCTAAAAAAAATGACTTCAGAAAATACACCTTCAAAAGAAACAAATTTTTGGTCAATCCCTGGACAGTTTTTGCGGCAAGAATTATTACCTTTGCTGACAAATTTACGATTGGCGATCGCGCTACTTTTAATCATCGCAATTTTCAGCGCGACTGGTACCGTCATCGAACAAGGTCAATCTCCTGCATACTACCAATCTAACTACCCAGAACACCCCGCATTATTTGGTTTCCTTACCTGGAAAGTCATCCAAGTAGTTGGGTTAGACCATGTTTATCTTACTTGGTGGTTTTTGGCTTTACTCATTTTATTTGGCACTAGTTTAACTGCTTGCACTTTCACTAGACAACTGCCAGCCTTAAAAACTGCTCGGAAGTGGAAATATTACGACAAACCACGTCAATTTCAGAAATTGGCTTTGAGTGCGGAATTCGACAATGGTTCTGTGAATTCCCTCATCCAATTATTGCAGAACCGTCGTTATAAAGTCTTCCAAGAAAAAGATGATATTCTCTACGCTCGCAAAGGCATAATCGGACGTATTGGACCGATTATAGTTCATATTGGGATCGTGACTATTCTGCTGGGGGGAATTTGGGGGGCAATTACTGGATTTGTGGCCCAAGAGATGGTTCCTAGTGGCGAAACATTCCACGTACAAAATATTATAGAGGGTGGTCCTTTGGCATCCAAACAAGTGCCGAAAGATTGGTCAGTAAAGGTCAATCGCTTTTGGATTGATTACACTCCATCAGGAGGAATTGACCAGTTTTACTCAGATATGTCTGTATTAGATAATGAAGGGAAAGAAGTAGATCGCAAGACGATTTTTGTCAACCAACCTCTGCGTTATCGTGGGGTCACTTTTTACCAAACTGATTGGGGAATCTCATCGGTACGTGTTCGCATTAATAAAAGCCCAATTTTTCAATTGCCAATGGCACAACTTGATACTAAAGGCAAGGGGCGGATTTGGGGAACTTGGATACCCACAAAACCAGATTTGAGCGCGGGTGTCTCCCTGTTAGCCAAGGACTTGCAAGGCATGGTCTTAATTTACGATACCGCTGGAAAGCTAGTTGATACCGTCCGTACAGGGATGTCTACCCAAGTCAACGGTGTGACACTCCATTTGTTGGATGTAGTTGGTAGTACTGGCTTGCAAATTAAAGCCGACCCTAGTATACCAATTGTTTATGCCGGGTTTGCCTTTTTGATGTTGGGTGTGGTGATGAGTTACTTTTCACACTCCCAAGTTTGGGCATTGCAAGAAAATGGTCATCTGTATGTAGGTGGTAAAACCAATCGTGCCCAAGTCGCTTTTGAACAAGAAATGCTAGATATTTTGGATGGACTGAGCAAGCTGCAAAAAGCTGAAGAGAAGGAAGTTCCAGTGGGAGTTTAAAATTCCTTAGAGGGGTCTTGCTCTACGGACTAAGCCCACCTGCGTGGGCTTAGTTAGTGTAGCCCTACCCTTCTAGGGTAAGGGAGTCTCGGGGTTGGGGGTGGGGTTCCAAGTGTTATTTTATATGTCGCACTTCAACCACTGTATGCACATTGCCCCGTGGGGTGAAATCAGCTTTCACATTCACTTCTAATGGGTCACAAGCAGCGATAAAATCATCCAAAATTTGATTGGCTGATTCTTCGTGAGAAATATAGCGATCGCGATAACTGTTAATGTAAAGCTTGAGCGCCTTCAATTCCACTACCTTGGCATCAGGTATATAGTTAATGTGAATCGTAGCAAAGTCAGGATAGCCAGAAAATGGACATTTACAAGTAAATTCTGGCAGAGTAATGCTAACGTTGTATCGCCTTCCCACACGCGGATTGGGAAATGTAATTAACTGTCCTTGCTCAATCTCACGTTCCCCATACTTAATTTCTTGCGTCGCTTGGGATGCAATTTCGGGTGAAGAGTTGCTCATAATCGTCATTTGTTCAGTTGTATTCCCCATTCTCCCATTCCCATTTCAGAAGTCAGAACTATCAAACGATTCCGCTTCCCAATCTGGGCAACTATCATCTTCCCACCCACTAGGATGCATCCCACAGACTAATAAATTACCACCATAAGCTTGACCGTGGTAGTGACGACAACCTACACAAGCCGGATTTTTCTCTCCCGTTGCTTCCACTGAATAAGGAAATGCTGGGTCTACATCCCCCATCACATCCTCAAAATCCCAGTATCCTTCTAAATTCGGTTCAGAAAATTCTTGTAGATACTGCTCAACTTCAGTCAAAAGTGTGCTTTGTACCTGCTCGCTAATTTCTTCCGTTAACTCAAAAAAAGTGTCTACTACTTCAGTCATACCCAGGAAGAAGTTCTCCACTTCATCGGCCACTATCTGTATCATTTCAAAAAAATCTTTCTGCCACTTGTCCATATAATTTTACGTCCTTGCAAATTATAAAAGGGACGCTTTAGTGCCACATGGCTTGAAGCACTGGAGTACACCCTGGGTAAGAGAGTTAAGATTTAAGAGTTAGGAGTTAGGAATTAAGAGTTATAGAATTTATTAATTAAAAAACTCCAAACTATTAGCAATTACTTATCTCGCTGTAGACGCTTTAACTCTTCTTGCATTTCTAACACTTGTTGGCGCAACTTATCAACATTCTCGCTTGCTGGTGCCTCTTTTTGAGTTGGCTCCTCATCTTCCTCTAAGATTTCGATGCGGCGCGGTTCAGAGGGAGGTGTTTTTTGTGGGCTTGCGTCAGATGTGGGTTGCTGCTGCGCTTGCTTCATCATGTCTTCGACAAAGCGGCGTGCTTCGTCTGTGTTCATTTCGCCTCGTGCTACCATCTCATCTGCTAGTTTCTGAACTTGCGATCGCAGTTCGGATATTTTCCCGCCAGCTTTCTCACCAGCGTAAGAAGCCAACCCAACACCGAGGTAAAAAGCTTTTTGAACAATATCTCCAAAACCAGGCATTGCCGTTGACCACTCATAAAATAAGGGGACCCGGAGACTACGCCTACTACAAGCATCCCGTGTTGCTGCCACCTTCCGGTTCTGACAAGATTTGGGCGTTGAAGTCGCATAGATCCAGGTCTGAAATCTACTTTAGCACATAAAACAGTTAATGGGTGTTACTCGACAACAATTCGCCATTCAAAAAGCTGATAGTTGACGCAACCGTTTTGTACCAAGGGGTCGTGCCGAACAATTGCTTGCGCTTCATCCATTGACGAGGCCTCAAATATCATCATACCGCCTCCTTTGATTGCCCAATAACCACTCCGCGCTTTGTGTCCCTTGGTTATCAATTCTTCTACGTAGGCTCTATGGGCGCTTGTGTATTGGTCAAAAATGGATTTATCTACCTTTCCGGACTCTATCTTGACAAAAGTCGGCATTCGTTTGCATCCTTTGAAATTTCGATATTCTTATATTTTCCAGGCGATCGCCTGTTATGCCAAATCCGATTATTCAGCTATCCTAAAATTATTTTTTGGCGATCGCCCCTTGAACATCCAAAATCCCAAATCCCATGAGTCGTTTTTTTATTGCCCTCTTACCACCGCAGCACATTCAAGACTACGTTAACGAAGTTAAGCAACACCAATGTTTCCACGACGAGGTAGCCCCCGGATTTATCCGTGGGGGTAAGTCGTGGGCGAATTTATTCGCCGTCCCCATTCTTCGATTAGTTCGCTTATACTTACATCCCTTCTGTCTGCTTCTG